>Ga0181516_10000050_pt1 | contig 122503 bp, 109 predicted proteins | sample PEATcosm2014_Bin_25_FD_121104 | JGI IMG/M metagenome (GOLD analysis project Ga0181516, IMG submission 121104) | Peatland microbial communities from MTU Mesocosm Facility, Houghton, MI, USA - PEATcosm2014_Bin01_10_metaG | ecosystem: Environmental > Terrestrial > Soil > Wetlands > Peat | place...
CAAGACAGAGTTGTTGAGCGTCAGGCCGCCGTAATAAGTCCCGCCGAGCGCGTTGATGCCGTTGATGTTCAGCGCGCCGCCGTTGACGACCACGCCATTGGTGAAGAAATTTGCACCGCTCAACGTCAGCGTGCCGTTGCCGGTCTTGACGATGGCGGAATCGAAGTTCCCACCCACCGCCCCGCTCAATGTGATGTTAAACGGATTGCCAGAGGCATCGGCTGTCTGGATGGTGTTCGTTCCATTCAAAGTCATAGGCATCGCGTTGGTCCAGCTGGCTATTGCACCGATGACACTGTTTGTAAGGATGATCGTTGAAACATCGCTGGCGTGCGCCTGCACCAGACCGCCGCTGCCGAGATAAAGCGTGCCGCCGGCCATGTAGAGCCAGTTGCTATTGACGAGCGTATCAGTGCCGACGCCAAAGCCGATCCGATTGGCCGTGACGGTGCCGCCGGTAATGTAGAGTTCGGCGGTATTGGGAGTCGTTCCGTTATTTTGAGCCAGCACAATGCCGTTGGTGCCCGTGTCGGTGGAGGTAAAGCTGCCGCCGTTGACCTGAAGAATGCTACAGCGGTAGTTGCTGGTGTGGCCGATCAAAACCTCGTTGGTCACGACCACGGCACCGGCGTCAACCCGCGCGGTGGCGCTGGAATTTCCCGTGCCGACGGTCAGGTTGCCCAAAGTCACATTGGCGCCGGCTCCGTTGACATAAAAGCCGGAAGTCGTCGAACCCGCGATAGGCGTTGTAACCGTCGGATTCCCGGGGTTGGCGGTGCGCTGCAATGTCACAGCCCCCGCCGTGAAGCTGCCGCCCGAAATCCTGAACAGTGTGCCATCGTTGACATTGCCTTGGAACGTGCCCGTCACATTGACCGTGCCGTTGCTTTCAATAAAATCGTTACCCGTGGCACCAAAAGTTGATGTGCCGGTGGAAACCGTCAGCGATCCACCGTCCACCAGGAAGCCGCTGCCTCCCAGAAGGCCGCCATTGATGACGCCACCCGCGGGCAGTTCGAGTGTGCCGGCGTTTACCGTGGTTGTCCCGGTGTAGCTGTTGTTGCCCGTCAGAGTTAACTTGCCTGTTCCGCTCTTAACCAGTCCGCCCAATCCAGAAAGGCTCTGCGCGTAGGTCCACGTTGCATTGTTGCCGCCCGTGGTCAGGGTCACTCCGGCCGGCGTGGCCGCCTGATTGTTCAAGACCAGGCTTTGCGATCCGGTGAATTGTGCAATTGTCGCCGCCGTAATTCCGCTGCCAAACGTCAGTGTGCCGGTGTTGTAATTCAAGATGCTGTTTTGCAACGCCAGCGAATTCGCCAGTTGCAGGGTGCCGTTGGCGATAGTCGTCGTGCCGCCGAAGATGTTCGCGCCGCCCAGAACCACCGTGCCGGGAGTGGATGCGAGGCTGTTGATCGTCAAATTGTTTGCTCCCGAGTTGCCCGCCGTTTGGATGATACCGTTGACCGTCAAGGTCTGGCCGCTGGCCGCGTCAATCAGCCCCGTTCCAGGCGTGCTGCCGGTGAGCGCCCCGATGCCGACGCCACGAGTGGCGCTCAATGTCGGATTGTTGGCGCTGCCCAACAAATCGCCGCCGTTGAGAACAATGCTGTTGATGGTCGCCGAACCGGGTGCCGTGCCCAAGCTGGCATCCGCCGATATGCTCAGGATGCCGGCATTGATTGCGGTGCTGCCGGCATAAGTATTCGCGCCGCCCAGCGTCAGGGTGCCCGTGCCATTCTTTGCCAGATTTCCACCACCGCTGATGACGCCGCCAAGGGTGAGATTAACATAACCATTGTTGTTCGCCGTCAGCGTCACGCCGCCGCCGGCAGCGATGTTGTTGGCGAGGTTCAAGCCCTCCGCGCCCGCCTTCAAGGTGCTGTTGCCGGCCACGCTCACGTCGCCCGCGCCCAGCGAGGCGCTGTTCCCCACCTGCACGGTTCCGCCGCCACTCAAGATGGTGCCATTCGTGCCAGCCAACGGCCCGTATGTGTTGGCCGTTGAAAAAATCGTCGTGCCCGCCCCGTTCAACGTCAGCGTGTCATTGACGCCAGGACTGTTGGCGATGCTGCCGGCAACCGTCAAGGTCGCTCCGCTGCCCACAGTGGCCACCGTGTTGTCATTCAAGGCGACCGCCGTGTTGATGGCGTTCTGTGTGCCGGCGGAAACGGAAAGGCTGGCACCCACGCCATTGTTGTCGAAGGTCAGGGTGTCGCCGTTGTTTGCAATGATGAACGAATTCGCATTGGTCATCGCCAGCACGCCCACGGATTCATTGGCATCCAAAGTCACCGTCCGCAAACCCGCCGCCACGCCCAGCGTGGCCGCGTCCCCGGCTGCATGGGGCACATTGGGATTGCTGCTCCAATTCGCACCCGCCGACCAGACGCCATCCGCATCCGGAGTGGGATTCCATGTGGCAATCACCCCCGTGTTTACGGCCAGTGTCAAAGTCAGATAAATCGTTCCGCCCGGACCGGCTGCCGTCCCAAATGTCGGAAGGAATCCCGTGATGCTCGTGCCAATCGTGAACCGTGAAGTCAGGCTGTTGGTGTTCACGCCGGTCGTAAATTGGAACAAATTGTAGGTGCCGGCCGCCGCAAATGGAGTGGAGGTTCCCGGCGAATAAAGATTGAGGGTCACTGTTCCCGCCGCCGGCAGGGTCAAGGTTCCCGCGCCAACACTGATCTGCGAGTTGTTGGGATCCGTCGCGCTCAATCCGAAGTTCACAATGGATCCACCCGCCAAAGTCAAATTGCTCATTGTGTTTGTGCCCGAACCGCCGGTGCCCGCCGTGCCGGTGCCGGGGGCCAGAATTGTTCCAGACGCCGTCGCGACCGTGCCGTTGACCGTGCCCGTGCCACTCAAAAATTGAGCCGTCAAAGGCAGCGTGCTGCCGCTCAAGGCGGTCACGTCCAAGGTGCCATTCACAGCGTAACCGGGGGTGGCTGACGAGAGCGACGCGAGTGCCAAAGTTCCCGCGCTGACAGTCGTGGAACCGCTGTAGTTCAAAGTGCCGCCGATGGTCTGTGTTCCGGCTCCATTCTCGGTCAAGCCAAGCGTGCCACCGCCCGTGCCATCTTGAATGGTGCCGGCAAAGGCGGCCGTGCTGCTGCCGCTGATGGTCAGCGTGGCATTTGCCACCGATGAGCCGTTGGCGTTTTCAATCACCGGTGCCACGCCGGAAAAATCGTTGGCCGAGGAGAGCGAGACAACAGAAACGCTGTTGCCGGCCAGCGCCAGCGTCGGGGCGACCGGGTTCGGGCCGAGACCGGTGTTCTGAACGCCGATCAGTCCGCTGCCATCGAAATTGATCGCATTCGGCGTGGTTGAATTCAAAGCGCCGGCGCTGCCAAGCTGGAGCGTGCCGTCATTGAGATACACGCCGCCGGTGAAGGTGTTGTTCCCGCTTAAAATCAAAGTGCCCGGCGCACCCTTGGTGATGGCCGTGCTGGTATTGTTGACAATGTTCGCGCTGATGGTGAACGGCTTCGGCGTCGTCAGATTCGCATCAATCATCATGACGATGTCGCCATTGGCCGGCCCCGTCAGGCTGCCAGTCCCAATCGAGTCTTTGATGGTCGAACCAGCGGTGGCTTTCGCAGTGGTGACCAAAACGCCGCCGACCGTCAATGTTTGCCCGTTCAGGTCAACCGTTTGCGCCGCGTTGACGGCATCACGATAAGAGGTCAAGACAGTGCCCGCCGCCAAGGTTACGGTTGGATAACCCGATGCCGCATTCGCATTCGGAGTGGCCAGCGCCGTGGCACTCGCCACATTGTTGTAGGTAGCCACAACGATTTGCTTGGCGCTATTGCAGCCGGCCCAATCATTATAGACATCGGTGGTGGCACCGCTATAGGCATTGCCGGTAGTGAGATAAGGCGTCCCATTGCCATCCTTTATAATTGCAGACGTTGCTGTGAAGGCATTGAAGAGGGTGTTCCCGCGGCCGCCATCCAGAAGTTTGGCATAAAGCGTGCTGCCGAGATTGCGCGTGAGGGTTGAGGAAATCGTCAAGGTTGTGTTGTAACTACCATTTCTGGAGGAATTAACCGCATTCTCACCTGCATTGAGGGTCAAAGTATTGACCGCCTGATTCACGGCGGAATTAAACGTGTAAACGAACGACCCGCCGCCCAAAACAATGTTGGCCGAGCTGTTTAACGAATTGGCCGCACCGCCCGAGGAGACGTTGACAAGCCCGCCGTTGATGGTCAGTGAGCTTATGCTTTGCACGGAAGGGTTCGCGCCGTTAATAGTCAGCGTGCCGGCACCCGTCTTGGTGATTCCACCGGTGGAGGTAATGGCGGCCGGCCCGTTAACTGTCGTGGCACCAGCGCCACCGATGGTCAATAAATTTGCTCCTGCGTTCACCACATTTGTTATCGTCAACGTGCGACCCGAAGCCACCATCCACGTTTGCGGGTTGCCCAAGATCAGGGGGCAACCAAGTGTGAGATTCTGGCTGGCGGCGGACATATTGATGCCCGAAGATCCCAGCGTCAGGGTGTTGCCGAGGCTAAACACCACCGCCGCAACGGGGTTGTAAATGTTGATTCCCTGCCAGCTCATGTCCTGGCCGAGCGCCGCCGTGGTATTCGCCGCCGTGGCAACCGTGCTGTCCCATTGCGCAATGTTGCCGCTGCCGGGCACGACATTGTTCGTCCAGGCGGTCGCGAGGTTGAGCGGGCCGGCGGCATTCGTGCGGGTGATGACTTGCGCTTGAAGACTCAACGCACCCACCAGCAAAAGCAGGCTGGTGATTTGGAATGTTCTATTTGTTTTCATGGGTTTGTTATGGAGTTTTTCTTTAATATATTTTCGACATCACTTCATGCCATCAACGACGGCACATCGGTTTAGGTTGTCGCCTATTGGGCTGGCTTGATTTGAAGCAGTTGCAGTGCAAAAAAACACAATGCCGCGGGAAAATATCCCCGCTGAAACGGCGACATGGTGGTTAAGCATTGCCTCTAGTTAAACTGAAACGTGCAAATTGGCAATCGTTTTTGAAAAAAAAATGAAAGTAAGGCGGGATGATGCATTTCATAAAAAATGAGCGTAAAATGGGTGGGCGACGGGACATCGCCACGGCAAGCTATGTTTTCTTTACCCGCGGATGATTGATCGCTGGCCGCACAACAGGTGAGGTTGTCGGCGCGGCCAGTTTTTGGTAATTCAAAATCCCCTCCACAACCGCCGCCGCCATTTGCCGCCGCCAGGCTGCATCGTAAATCCTTCTGCTCTCCGCCGGATTGGTCATGTAACCGCCTTCGATCAAAATGGCCGGCATTTGGGCGTCGCGCAGAACGGCGTAGCGCGCGCGGCGGACGCTCCGGTCATTCACGCCGAGGTTTTGGACGAGGGCTTTCTGAATTTGATACGCGAAGAGCAGGCTTTTTTTCTCAACCCGGTTGGCTGCGGTCGCGCCGTGGTCCGCACCCTCGCCCTGCGCGTCGGTCGAACTGGCGCCGACAGGAGTGATGCAATAAGTCTGCGGTCCGGCGACTTCATTTTTCCCGGTCGGCGTTGCGTTGAAGTGCAGGCTCACGAACAAATCCGCGCCCGCCTTGTTGGCGATTGCCGGTCGCAGCGGCAATTCAACATAATTGTCCTTGGAGCGCGTCAGAAGGACATTGAAGCCGGCTTTTTTGAGTTGGTCGCGCAGTTCCAGCGCCAGCAGGAGCGTGTAGGTTTTTTCGTTGTGCCAGAAAAAACCGCCGACGCGATTGCCGGGATCCCTGCCGCCGTGGCCGGGGTCGAGGCAGATGGTGGTGACACGTTTCGAGTCGAGATAGCGCGCCGGGGCCAGGAACGGCCGCAAGGTGCTGTCAATGTCAAATTGCGCGACAAGGGCGCTGCCATGGTCTTTGGCCACGGGAAAGGAAAGCGCGACATGAACTCCGTTGATTTCCGCGTCATGGGAATCCACGTTGAAGATGAGCCTGGTGGCGCCACCGGCAGCCACCACGATGTCGCCGGTCTTCAGCCATGAGGTTTTCAAGCCATTTGCGCCCGCCCAATCGGCGAGCGGAACGTAGTTCTGACCGTTGAGGAAGGCCGCGCTCGCCGGTGCCGCGCAAAACGCAAAACACGATGCCATCCAGAGCGCGCAAAACATTTTCATCGCGCGCAACTTGCCCGGACGGTGCCGCAGATTCAAGGCAAATGGCGATGGCGCTTGTGTCCCTGCCCATTTCAGACTGCAATAATTATCGTTTCCCGTCCGCTGGATTCTCTTTATCAGCCGCCGGCTTCGGAGTTTCCGGCAGGTCGAGGGGATGCTCGTGCTTCTGCCATTCCTCGGAGACGTGGCCATCCCAGCAGGCCGTGTTCAGCGGATAAACATCCGGGTCGAAGATGACGTGATAAAAGTGCCACACGACAATTGCCAGACACGCGAGCACGGCTTCGTAATAATGAATCGTCAGGGCCACATCCACGGCCCAGCGCGGCAGGAATCGCGTCACGTCCATCTTGAACCAGATCGCCAGACCGGTCGCGCCCATGATGAACGTGCCCCAGAGCACGGCCCAGTATTCCATTTTTTCCGCGTAGCCGAACCGGCTGATCTGGGGCTTGTCCTCGCTCCAACCGCCGAGATACCGGATGGCCTGCCAGACGTCGGCCAGGTCCTTTTTGACGGGGAACAAGTCGCGCACCAGCCGGCGTCCATCCTTTGACGACAACAAATAAATCAGGTGCCACAAGCCGACCAGCAGCAAAACAACACCCGCGATGCGATGTATCCAGCGGCGAAGCGGCTCGCTTGAACCCAACATTCTCGCCAGTCCCGAATCGGGAAATTTCAAGGCAAACCCGGTCACGGCCAGCGTGATGAAACTGAGCGCAAGAATGGCGTGCTGCCAGCGCTGCGAAAGGCTCATGCGCAACACGGGCCGTCCGCTGGCGCGCAGGTGCGCGGCGACTTTTTTGTGAAACAGCAGCACGTTATGAACCAGCATCGCACCGACCACGACGAAGATCAGCACCAGATAAATCCGCCGCACCCAGCCGCTGAGCAGCGTGCCCAGGTCGCGCACATTTCCGGCGAGGGAAGTGTCCTCGTGAATCTTTCCGCTCACAAACATCGCGTTCGCGCCCGGATGGCATTGGCCGCAGGTGGCCACGAGGTTGTTTGTATTGATGGTGGAAGCCGGGTCGGCGGATGACAGGATTTTGTGGTAACCGTGGCAACTGGCGCAATTGGCCACCACAGTTGACCCATTTTGCGCCGCCAGCCCGTGGTAGCTTTCCATGTAAGTTTTAACGCGGTCCACCGGGAGATTATATTTTCGATCGAGATAGACCGAGGCGTGGCAGCGGCTACAGACGTCGGATATTTCCAGCGGTGATCCATCTTTCAGTGCCTCGATTTTATGCTCCGAATGGCAGTCTGTGCAGGTAGGCGCATCACGTTCACCGGTGGCCATGGCCTTGCCGTGAACGCTGGCGGCCACGTCGCGCGCCTCCTGCGGATGGCACTGACCGCATGTTTGAGCCTGGTGGACAAAGTGGAGCGGCGAGGCCGGCGAGGTCGGCGGCAAAATATCATGCGAGCCGTGGCAATCCACGCAACTGGCGGCACCGGCGTTCCCGGCTTTTGCGGCCAGCCCGTGGGCGCTGGCACCGTAACTGACACTCTGCGGCGCATGACAACGCCCGCAATCCACCAGGCGCGCAGGAACATTGTCGTCGGGATGCTTGACGGTCAGGTCCGCATGGCAACTGATACAGGCATTGGTCTTGTGGACGGAAGCGGCGAGGATGGCCGGATCAACGAACAGGGATTTTGCCACGCCGGCGGCATTGGTCGTTGTCAGCGTCTTGTCGGAATGGCAATCCAGACAGTCGCCGTTTGAAAGCCCTGCCCACACCGGCAATTGCCTGATAAGGCAAAACGCGATGATGACCAAAAACCGCTTTATGCTGGAAGCCACACTTAAGTATCGGACAGTCCCGCAAAGACGGCTTAACATCCATTGGCAAGTCGTTGCCATTTTTTGTGCATGCCAAACCCTGCGGAGGCAATCCAGCGCAGCCAGCTTTTTCAACCGTGTGCCGCTTAAGCGTTGATTTCTGGCAGCAATCGTCTTTAATGCCTTCTGTTAATTCTTAAATGAACATTCACGAATACCAGGCCAAACAGTTGCTTGCCAGATATGGCGTCGCCGTGCAGTTCGGAATTGCGACCGCTTCGCTAGCCGAGGTGCGCCCGGCGGCGGAGAAAATCGCGGCCGGCGGCAGCGCAAAAATTGTCGTCAAATCACAGATTCACGCCGGCGGACGCGGCAAGGGAATTTTCAAGGACGGATTTCAGGGCGGCGTGAAGGTTGCGTCGTCGGTGGACGAGGCTGCCGGCTTTGCCAAAAAAATGCTCGGCAATGTTCTTGTCACCCGGCAGACCGGCGCGCAAGGCCGGCGGGTGCAGACGCTGTTGCTCGCGGCGGGCGCCAAAATTAAAAAGGAACTTTATCTGGCCGTGCTCCTCGATCGCGCGACCTCGCGGCCGCTCGTCATGGCCAGCACCGAGGGTGGCATGGACATCGAGGAGGTCGCGGATAAATCGCCGGAGAAGATTTTCAAGGAATGGATTGATCCCGCCGTCGGCATCATGCCGTTTCAGGCGCGCAAGATTGCCGCCGCGCTCGGACTCAAAGGCGATTTGTTCAACGCTGGCGCAAAATTCGTCACCGGCATTTTCAATACATGGTGGGAATGCGACGCCTCGATGGTGGAGATCAACCCCATGTGCGTGGTGGAACTGGCCGACGGCAAGGAGACGGTGATGGCGCTGGATGCAAAAATGTCCATTGATGACAACGCGCTTTTCCGGCACAAGGACATCCAGGCGATGCGCGACTTGAACGAGGAGGCGCCGCTGGAAATCGAGGCGAGCAAGTTCAATCTGAATTACATCAAGCTCGACGGCAGCATCGCCTGCCTCGTCAACGGCGCGGGACTGGCGATGGCGACGATGGACATCATCCAGCATTTCGGCGGCAGCCCGGCAAACTTTCTCGACGTCGGCGGCGGCGCGAGCAAGGAACAGGTGACGGCGGCCTTCAGAATTATTTTGCAGGATCCGAACGTGAAGGGAATTCTGGTGAACATTTTCGGCGGCATCATGGATTGCAACGTCATCGCCACCGGCATAGTCGCAGCGGTGAAGGAAACGCAGTTGAAAATTCCGCTCGTCGTCCGGCTCGAAGGCAACAACGCCGTCGCCGGCAAGAAAACACTGGCTGAATCCGGCGTGGCCATCATCACCGGCGATTCGATGGCCGACGCGGCGCAGAAAGTGGTGAACGCCGTGGGCAAATGAGCATTGAAAATCCTCCACCACCATCTAACGTGATCCCATGATTGACGCAGAGACATTGGCGCAGATGAACGGCAAATACGTTTGTCCGCCGGATGCCGGCCCGGCGTGGCGTGCGGCGATGGAATATGGTTTTGACATGTCTCTCGTGGAAGATGCGCTGCGTTTGACGCCGGAGCAGCGGCTTGAGCAGCATCAGCGCGCGTTGGATCTGGTTCTCGAAGTTAAAGAAGCGGGAGAACATTATGCAGCAAAATGACAAGGCGCTGCTGTCGCGGCTCAAGGACCGGAGGGTGGAATTCGTCATCATCGGCGGCGTTTGCGGTGTTTTGCATGGCGCATCGCTGGTCACTTTGGATTTGGACATTTGCTGCCGGTTCAGCCGTGAAAATCTCCTTCGACTCGAAGCTGCCGTGAAGGATTTGCATCCCCGTCATCGTTTGACGGCCAACAAACTGCCGCTTGAATTGACCGATGAGCTTTGCGGTAGTTTGAAAAACATTTATTTGAACACGGATTCGGGAGTTTTGGACTGTTTGAGCGAAGTTTCGGGACTCGGTGATTACGAGCAGGTCTGGAAGCAGTCTGTTCCGCACCGCATGTCGTTTGGCGAATTTAGAATTTTGAATCTGGATGCGCTCATCGCCGCAAAACTTGCCGCCGGCCGGGAAAAAGATCTGGACGCAGTGAAATTGCTCCTAGCCATCAAAGAAAAACGCGCACAACAAAAGGATTTGTTCTGAATTGAAATCGCAAATCGAAAATCCGAAATCGTAAATATTATCATGTCCATCCTCGTCAAACCCGACACCAAGATTCTCATCCAGGGCATCACCGGCAGCTTCGGCGCGAAGCACGCACAGCTCTCGATGGATTACGGCACGCAGGTCGTCGCCGGCGTCACGCCCGGCAAAGGCGGGCAATTCTTCGAACATGGCGGAAAAAAGGTTCCGATTTTCGACACCGTTGCCGACGCCGTGAAACAAACCGGCGCAACGGCTTCCGCTGTTTTTGTTCCGGCGGCCTTCGCCGCCGACGCGATTCTGGAAGGTGCGGACGCGGGATTGGATTTGGTTGTTGCCATCACGGAGGGAATTCCGGTGCGTGACATGGTTCGCGTGAAGCGTGCCATGGAAGGCAACACCAAGACGCGGCTGATCGGGCCGAATTGTCCCGGCATCGTCACGCCCGGCGATGGCAAGGATTCGCACGGCGGCTGCCGCATCGGCATCGCTCCCGGTTACATCCACAAAACGGGCAACATCGGCGTCGTCTCGCGCAGCGGCACGCTGACTTACGAAGCGGTGTGGCAATTGACCTCGCGCGGCATCGGCCAGAGCACCTGCGTCGGCATCGGCGGCGATCCGGTGAACGGCACGTCGCATCTCGACGTGATCAAGCTGTTCAACGACGATCCGGAAACGGCTGGCATCATTATGATCGGCGAAATCGGCGGCACCACAGAGGAGGACGCTGCCGGGTGGATCAAAAAAAATTGCAGGAAACCGGTGGCTGGGTTCATCGCGGGCGCGACCGCGCCGCCGGGACGCCGCATGGGCCACGCGGGCGCCATCATCAGCGGCGGCAAAGGCACGGCAGCGGCAAAAATCGCGGCTTTCCGAGATGCGGGCATTGGCGTCGCCGTCACGCCAAGTGAGATGGCGGACACGTTGCTGAAATTAATGTGAGCCGATCTGGGTTGAATAGTGGGTCGTTTCATCGTTTAATCACTCCTGCGATTTACGATTTAACGATTTCATTGCATGGGTTTGATTGACTTCATTTTGAATCTCGCGGGATTGCTGCTGTGGTTGAACTGGCGCGCCGCGAAGGCGGATCCGCTCGACAAGGCGACGCCCGCCACATTGATCGGCACGCTGCGCCGCGCGGAACCAGGCAACCTGCGGCGCTGGCAATTGCCCGCGGTGCTGGCCGGCCTGCTCCTGCTGCGGGCGTTGTTCTACTGGCAAATCGGTTCTGCATTGAAACCGGTCTGGGCGGGAACTTTGGATCTCGGGGTCATTGCCCCGTCTTTCATCAGCAGTTCATTCGGCCACATCTTGGTGTTTTCCATTTTCAGCTTCGCGCGGGCGTTTGGAATTCTATATCTCTGGCTGTTGTTGCTGTCCATTTTGGGTGGGCCGATGCCGACCCATCGGTTTGTGAAAATGCAGCTCGGAGCCATTGACGCCTGGCCGCGCTGGATAAAATATCTTTTACCGTTGGTTGTCATTGCTTTGCTTTGGTGGATGGCAAGCTGGGTCATGGCCTGGCTGCAAATCATTCCACAGCCGGTCTCACCGGCGCGGCGAATTGAGGGAGCGCTGATCATTGCGCTGGGAAGCTGTCTGGTCTGGAAATATCTGATCGCCGCGCTGCTGGCGCTGCATTTGCTGAACAGCTACATCTATTTCGGAAGGCATCCGTTCTGGAATTATGTGAATGCGGCGGCCAAGGAATTGTTGCGGCCGATTCAAAAAATCCCATTGCGCGCAGGTCGGGCGGATTTCGCGCCGGTTGCGGGCATCGCGCTGACGTTCCTGCTGGCCGAAGTGGCCGGGCGTGTCCTGGTTATTCTTTACCGACGCCTGGCACTTTAAAAGGCGACCGAAGAAGGCTGCGTCCTTCCAATAATCACGCCGGCTTTGTTTTGGGGAACTTGGCAGTGATTTCCGTTCCCGATTCCTTGTCGCTCACGATAGAAAATGTGCCGCCATGCAGTTCCACCAGCCGTTTGGCTATCGTCAACCCCAGTCCCAAACCCTGCTGCTCGTGCAGCTTGCGGTCGAATTGCATATAAGCCCCTATCCGTGTGACTTGTTCGGCGGTGAAGCCCCGCCCCTTGTCGCTGACGGAAAAGATGATCGTGTTGTGTGCCTCGGCGAGTCTCACGCACACCGGCGTGCCAGCCTCGGAAAATTTGAAGGCGTTTTGCAACAGCTCATCCGTGACTTTGCTGAAGTATTCCCCGGCGATGGGCACCGGCAGATCCGCCAGTTCAAATGACAAATCGGGCAGCCGGCTGGCTTGGGTGGCCTGTGCGGTGGAGCGGCTTGTGACCAGCTCCCGGGGATGCGGTATCCGGCCCGCACGGAGGGCGTTGACATTTTTGGGATCGGTGGCCAGCAGTTCGAGCTGCGCGTAAATCAGGATGTTTTCGATGAGCCGTGCCAGCCGCTCGCTGGAACTGTGGATTTCCTGTCCGATTTCGGCAACATCCTCCGGCTTGAGTGTCGCCGCCGAATGCGCAAGCAGTTCGGCGTTGGAAATGATGCCGTTGAGCGGCGTCCGCATTTCGTGCGGCATTATCAGGCTGATGTTGTCACGCAGATGGGCGAGTTTGCGCTCGGCCTCGTCGCGGATGGTCTGCGCCTTTTTGAGCCGCGCTTCCACGGCGGCGTATAGCCCTTCGCTCGTAAAAGGTTTGGGCAGGTAATCGTCAGCCCCCAACTCCATGCCGTGCCGCATGCCGGCATTGTCGGCCAGCCCGGTCATCAGGATGAAGGGAATGGCGACGGTGGACGCCTCGTTGCGCAATGAGGACAGCGTCAAATAGCCGTCCACCTTGCCCATGTTGATGTCGCACAGGATGAGGTCGGGCAGTTCCTTGCGCGCCAGTTCGATGCCGTCCGTGCCATTGGCAGCCTCGAGCACTTCAAAACCCTTCTGCCGGAGCGCGAACTGAATCATTTCGCGCAGCCATTCCTCGTCATCAATCACCAAAATTTTTTTCATCGCCAAACGCGTTCAAAGACAAGCAGGAATTGTGCCCAACTTGGACTTTAGGCGTGATTATTTGTCACCAAATCGGCTGGGAGGTTTATTTTCTCTCCTCCAGCGGCACATAGTGGTTCAAGGCGCGCCCGGTGTAAACCTGCCGCGGCCTCGAAATGCGGCTCTTCGGATCCTCCATGATCTCCTTGTAATTGGCTATCCAACCGGGCATCCGGCCGATCGCAAAGATCACGGGAAACATCTCCACCGGCAGCCCGATGGCCCGCATGATGATGCCGCTGTAGAAGTCCACGTTCGGATAAAGTTTCCGTTCCACAAAATAGGATTCTTTCAGCGCCGCTTCCTCAAGACGCTTGGCGATGTCCAATAATGGATCACTGACGTGTAATCTTGACAATACATCGTCGCAGGCTTTTTTGATGATCTTGGCGCGTGGGTCGTAATTCTTGTAAACGCGGTGGCCGAATCCCATGAGTTTTTTGCCGCTGTTCTTGTCCTTGGCCGCCGCAATGAATTTCGAGCCGTCATCGCCCGTCTTGTGGATTTCAGCGAGCATTTCAAGCACCGCCTGGTTCGCGCCGCCGTGCAGCGGTCCCCACAGCGCGCACACGCCCGCCGCGCAACTGGCAAACAAATTCGCCTGGGACGACGCCACCATCCGCACCGTCGAGGTGGAGCAGTTTTGCTCGTGGTCCGCATGCAGGAGGAAAATCAGATCCAGCGCCCGCACCACCTCCGGTCGCAATTCGAAATCCTCATACGGCGTCGAGAAGAGCATGTGGAGGAAGTTGGCCGTGTATTTGTAGGCCTTCTTCGGGTAAATCAGGGGCAGCCCGCGCGACTTCCGGTAGGCATAGGCCGCGATGGTGCGCACCTGCGACATTAATTTTGCCGCATAGATGTCAAACTGGTTGTTTCCCTTGCCCCATTGCCAGTGCATCAGCCCGTCGTCGAAACAACTGGTTGCATTGATCATCGCCGAAAGAATCGCCATCGGGTGTGCGCCCATGGGAAAACTCTCGAAATGATACTTCATGTCCTCGTGCAAAAACTGGTATTCCGTGAAGAGATCCGAAAACTTCCGAAGCTGCGGCCGATTTGGCAATTCGCCATAAATGATGAGATATGCCGCTTCGATGAACGTGGATTTTTCCGCCAGCTCCTCAATCGGGATGCCGCGGTAGCGCAAAATGCCCAGCTCACCGTCAATGAACGTGATCTTGCTCACGCACGAGCCGGTGTTGCCATAGCTCTCGTCCAGCGTGATGTAGCCGGTGTTGGCGCGCAGCGACGAGATGTCCACCGCCTTTTCGCCCTCGGTGCCCACCAGCGTTGGCAGCGTGCAGGATTTTCCCTCCAGTTCCAGTTTTGCTTCAGTGCTCATAAGTTGTTTCGCCTCGATTAATTTATGAGGAATCTGCCGTTGAACAGAGTAATTGGCAAGCCGCGAAAACGAAAAAGTCTAAACTATTTTGAATGTCCGGTCCTGGCAGGATGCAAAATAAAATGAAAATGGTCGGAGCGACAGGATTCGAACCTGCGACATCGTGGACCCAAACCACGCGCTCTAGCCAGGCTGAGCTACGCTCCGACGCACACACATGATTGCAGGGATTTTCAAAGGTGCAATCCATTTGTCGAGCGATGAACTTCCAAATCCTCCGACACGACCCACTGCGGCTTGGCGGTTTCCTTTCCGGCTTTCCGGCTGGACGAAGCCGCAGTCCATGCTAAATTCTCCACGTCATGTCAACAGGAGCGCCCGCAGGGCAGAAAAAAATCAACCTCCGCCGCCCGGATATCATGGAGGCGGTGCAGGCCCAGGTCCTTTCGCATTACCGCAGCGAAATCGTCGAGCGCATCCGCGCCGGGGGCGGCGTGCTTTCCGCCGGCGAGCTCACCGTGAAGCTCGCGAAGGAATTTGGCTTTTGCTATGGCGTCGAGCGCGCGATTGATCTGGCTTACGCCGCGCGGAAATATTTTTCCGAGGTCGCGCCGCACACGCCGATTTATCTGCTCGGCGAAATCATCCACAATCCCGAGGTGAACGACCAGATCCGCAACATGGGCATCAAGATCATCTCGCCCAAGCCGACCGAGGAGGAATTGTTCCAGTTGGAATCCGGCGACGCCGTCATCATCCCCGCCTTCGGCACGGAAGTCGGCACGCGCAAAAAACTGGAGGCCAAGGGCTGCGCGCTGATTGACACCACCTGCGGCGACGTGATGAGCGTCTGGAAGCGCGTTCGCCAATATTCGAAGGAAAACGTCACAAGCATCATTCACGGCAAGTCGTGGCACGAGGAGACCAAGGCCACCAGTTCACAGGCGCGCGCCTACGGTAACGGCCACTATCTCGTCGTGTTCAACCTCGCCGAGACGGATTACGTCTGCAATTACATTTTAAGCGGCGGAAACAAAACTGAATTTCTCGAAAAGTTCAAGGGCGCCTATTCCGCCGGCTTTGATCCCGACATCCATTTGCAGGCCGTCGGCGTGGCGAATCAAACCACGATGCTCCGCGGCGAAACCGAGGAGGTCCAGCATCGTTTCAAGGCCGCCATGGAGAAAAAACACGGCGCGGAAAACATCGGCAAACATTTCCGATTTTTCGACACGATTTGCGGCGCAACGCAGGACCGCCAGGACGCTCTCGAAAAACTGCTGCGCGAGCCGATGAATTTGCTCATTGTCGTCGGCGGCTACAATTCGTCGAACACCTCCCACCTCGCGGAAATGGGCGAGGCCAAGCTGCCGACCTATTTCATCAAAAATGCGGCCAAGATGGAATCGGACAAGCTCATCCGCCATTACAATCAGCATCTCAAACAGGAAGTTGAGACGCGCGACTGGCTGCCCGCCGGCAAAATCACCGTCGCCGTCACCGCCGGCGCAAGCTGCCCGAACAATCTCATCGAGGACACCATCCGCCGCCTGTTCGAGCTGCGCGGCATCTCCGTCCAGGAATTGCTCCAGAATTAAGGCAAACGTTGAGGCAAATCAAACCGCCGGGATCAAAAGGCAGTGCCTCGCCGGCACAGGTTCAAATCCGCGTGACCATTTCACCGGGGGAAAGTTCCGCCACCAATTCCGCAACCGTTCTCGCCTGCCCCGGCAAAATCAAATCCGGCGCGATTTCCGCCAGAGGCTGAAGGACAAACCGCCGCAGGTGTGCGCGCGGATGCGGCAGTATCAAATCCGGCGAATTGCGGACTTCATTGCCAAACGCAATCAAATCCAAATCCAGCGGGCGCGGCTCATTCAAAATCTTTTTCGGCATCCGGCCAAATTCCTTTTCCAGCATTTTCAACCTTGTCAGCAGCGACTCCGGCATTTCAGCCGCGTGCGGAACCAACGCAACAACCGCATTCACAAACTTCGGCGAATCCGGCGGACAATCCACCGGCGAGGTCTGCCACAGGGAAGATTTGAGAATGGGCACGTCGGAAAGACCTTGCAGCCGCGCCGTCGCCGCCAGAATGATTTTCCGCGAATCGCCGAGATTGGAGCCAAGTGCAACAAAGGCAAGTGCGGAGTGCGGAGTGCGGAGTGCGGATTCGGTCGCGGGATGGCTGTCATTTTTCATTCCGCACTCCGAATTCCTCATTCCGAATTCATTTCAGCCCCAGCACGTCCTGCATGTCGTAGAGGCCGGGCTTTTGTTTGACGACCCAGAGCGCCGCGCGCAACGCGCCGTTGGCAAAGGTCTCACGGCTCGACGCCTTGTGCGTCAGCTCCAGCCGCTCGCCGATGTTTGCAAAAATGACCGTGTGATCGCCCACCACGTCGCCGCCGCGGATGGAATGGATGCCAATTTCGCCCTGCGTGCGTTCGCCGACAAGTCCAACGCGACCGTGACGCGCGGCCTTGTCGAACTGCAACCGGCGGACATCGGCCAGAATTTCCGCCAAGGATTTGGCCGTGCCGCTGGGCGCGTCCTTTTTCAGCCGGTGATGCATCTCGACAATCTCCAGATCGAACGCCGGTCCCAGAATTTCCGCAGCCTTGCGCGTGAGCCAGAACAGCGTGTTGACGCCGGTGGAATAATTCGACGCCCAGACGACGGGGATGCCGGCGATGACCTTGGTGATGTCGAACTTGTCGGTGTCGGTGTGGCCCGTGGTGCCGATGACGAGCGCCTTGCCGTGCGCGGCGCACAACGCCGCAACTTCCGGCGTAACCGAACGCGCGCTGAAATCAATCACGACGTCGCCATTGGCGATGGCGGCCCCGAGATCGTCGCCCTTGTCAGCCTGACCGGCGATTTCAAGTTCACGGAAGTTTTTCGCGCACGCGGCGAGCGCCTGGCCCATGCGGCCTTTTGAACCGGTGATAATGACTTTGGTCATGGCAGTTGGCAGTTGGAAGATGGGATTCGACTTCGGTTGGATTCTCCCAACTTCCATCTCCCATCTGCTGTGTTTATTTCAAAATTCCGCACGCCTTGAGCGTCGCCTTCAGCTTCGCACGGTTCGCGTCGCTCATTTTCACGAGCGGCAGGCGGTAATCTTCCTCAATCAGCCCCATCATCGCCAGCGCGGCCTTGACGGGCACCGGATTGGTCTCGATGAACAAATCCTTGAACACCGGATAAAATTTCGCGTGCAATTGCGCGGCCTTCTTCGCTTCGCCGCGCGTGAACGCGCCCACCATTTGCACGACTTCGAACGGAATGATGTTTGACGCCACGCTGATGACGCCCTGCGCGCCAACAGCCATGAACGGCAGTGTCAACGAATCGTCGCCGGACAAAATGGTGAATTTCGGTCCGAGTGTCGCGCGCAGTTGTGACACGCGGTCGCAGCTTCCGCCCGCTTCCTTGATGCCGACGATGTTTTTGCATTCCGCCGCAAGCCGCCGGACCGTCTCGACGCCGATCTCGATGCCGCAACGCCCGGGAATGCTGTAAAGCACGATGGGCAGTCTCGTTTCACGCGCAATGGCGCGGAAGTGCTGGAACAACCCTTCCTGCGACGGTTTGTTGTAATACGGCGCAACCTGCAATGAGCCGTCCGCACCGATTTTTTCGGCCTCGCGTGTCAGGTGAACCGCCTCTTCCGTGGAGTTGGCACCCGTGCCAGCAAGCACCTTGACCTTGCCGGCGGCGCATTTCACGGCCAGCGCAATAATTTCGAGATGCTCCTCGCAATCCACCGTCGGCGACTCGCCGGTGGTGCCGACCGGCACAATGCCATCCACGCCACCCTTGATCTGCAGTCTGATCAGGTGTTCGAGGGCGGCAGCATCCAGCGCGCCGTTTTTGAACGGCGTGACAATGGCAGTATAGGTTCCAGTGAACATGACAATGCTAGTTTCAGAAAACCGGCGCGTTCTGGCGAGCAGAAAATGGACCGCCGCCGGCCTCCCGGCGGAGCGCCGCGCGAGTGCTCATTCGATAACTTGCTTTTGATAATACATTCTTTTAATATACGTTCGCCTTGATGAAATCCGAACGGCCAGCCATCGCGCGCAAGACGATATATCGTCTCTCCATTTATTTGCGGTGCCTTGCCGGCCTGCGTGAGAACGGCACCGGCACGGTTTCCAGCGAGGCGCTGGCGAAGGCCGCCGGCGTGAAATCCACCCAGCTTCGCAAGGACCTCGCCTGCTTCGGCACGTTCGGCACGCGCGGCCTGGGCTACGACGTGGCGGAACTGTCCAAAAAGATTGCTGACGAACTTGGCACGTCGCGGCCGCAGCCGGTGGTTCTTGTCGGCGCCGGGCATCTGGGGCTTGCGCTGTTATCGTATCGCGGATTTGAATCAGCAGGATTTGAGATTGTCGCCGCTTTCGACGCCGAACCGGGCCGCAAACGCGACAAGGAAACCAAGCAGCCGATTCACGGCATGGACGAACTGCCCTCGTTCATCAAAAAACAAAACACCAAGATGGCCATTCTCACCGTGCCTGCCGCCGCGGCGCAGGAAGTGGCAGACCTGCTCGTTCAGGCGGGCGTCACGGGCATTTTGAATTTTTCGCCGGTCATGCTTTCCGTGTCCGGTGAAGTCATGGTTAACAACGTGAATCTCGCCATCGAACTGGAAAACTTGAGTTACTTCACGCAGGAATAAATCCCGTCAATGGACACAAGCCTCACGGCAAACCCGCATTCTTGCGGACACAGATCGGGAAATGGAGGACAGCTTAAGCGGGATTTGGGCTGCGTTTGGCGACGCGGGGCTTTCTTGTCCGCTTCGGCGCAACGGCCGGCGGGGGCGTTTCCACTTCCGCCGCATCAGCAGGCAGCAGGTAAAGATAGCGGCCGCAGTTTTCGCAAAGCTGGATGTCTTCGCCGCGCTTCAAGGTGGCGATGACGCCGACGGGCACGGTGATGTGGCAACTGACACAGACCTGGCCGCGGATGGCACCAACCCCCTTTTTGCCACGGGCCACCAACCGGTCATAGTGGCCGAGAATCTGCGGCGGAATTTTGCCCCGCAGCTCCGCGATGGTTGTCCCGGCGTTTTTTGCGGTGGTTTCTTCAAATTCGAGAGATTGAAGCGTCAAAAGATTCTGCAATAATTCGTTCATATAACCGTGCATCACAGTTATATGAAAATTGCTGAAATCCAGCAAGATGAATCCACGACGGAAAAACCGGGGGCTTATTCCTTCTTGGCAGCCTTCACCTCGATGTGCAAATCGCGCAACTGCCGCGGCGAAACGGCGGCGGGCGAGTCGGTCATCAAGTCCGTGCCCTTGGCCGTCTTCGGAAACGCAATCACGTCGCGGATGCTCGTCGTGCCGCAGAGAATTGCGCAAAGCCGGTCAAACCCGAGCGCGATGCCGCCGTGCGGCGGTGCGCCGTAGCGGAAGGCTTCGAGCATGTAACCGAAACGCAGCTTCGTCTCGTCCGGCGGAATTTGCAGGACTTCCTCGAAGACCGTTTTCTGGACATCGGGCTGGTGGATGCGGATGGAGCCGCCGCCGAGTTCGACGCCGTTGACCACCACGTCGTAATGCTGGCCGCGGACCTTCTTCGGGTCGGTTTTGAGCAGGGCAATGTCCTCCGCCACCGGCGCGGTGAACGGATGATGACTCGAATACCAGCGGTTCTGTTCCTTGTCGAACGAGAGCAGCGGAAAATCCACGACCCAGAGAAAATCAAACCGGTCGGCTGGAATCGTCAGCTTCCCCTGCCCCTTCAAAACGTCGGCGCAATACAGCCGGATTTTGCCAAGGATTTCGCACGCGTTCAGCCATTGGTCGGCGGCGAACAAAATCAAGTCGCCTTCCTCGATCTTCAATTTCGACGCCAGCGCGGTCTTTTCGGCGTCGTTGAAAAACTTCACGATGGGCGATTTCCACTCGCCGCCCTCGACCTTGATGTAAGCCAGCCCCTTCGCGCCAAAGCTCTTGGCGTATTCGGTCATGGTCTCGATCTGGCCCTGCGTCGCGCAGGCCATGCCCTTGGCATTCAGCGCCTTCACCACGCCGCCATTGGCGACCGCGCCGCTGAAGACCTTGAATTTGCTCGCGCGGAATTCCTCGGTGAAATCCACCAGTTCCATGCCGAACCGCGTGTCCGGCTTGTCAATGCCCCAGCGGTTCAGCGCCTCCTGAAAGCTGATGCGCTTGAGCGGCGTCGGCACGTCCACATTCAGCGCCGTCTTCCAGATTCGTTTCAGCAGCCCCTCGATGAGCGCGTAAATGTCCTCGCGCTCGATGAAGCTCATCTCAATGTCAATCTGCGTGAACTCCGGCTGGCGGTCGGCGCGCAAATCCTCGTCGCGGTAGCAGCGCGCCATCTGGAAATACTTTTCAACGCCGGCCACCATGAGAATCTGCTTGAACTGCTGCGGCGATTGCGGCAGCGCGTAAAACTGGCCGGGGTTGACGCGGCTCGGCACGAGAAATTCCCGCGCGCCCTCCGGCGTGGATTTGAAGAGCGTCGGCGTCTCAATTTCGAGAAAGCCCTGCTCGTCCATGAAACTGCGGATGGCGATGGCCACCTTGCTGCGCAGCTTCAGGTTCCGCGCCATTTCCGGTCGGCGCAAATCCAGATAGCGGTATTTCAGCCGCAACTCCTCGTTCACCTTGCCCGCGGCCTCCGGGTCGTCCACCGGGAACGGCAGCACGTCGGCGACGTTGAGCACTTCGAGTTCCTTCACCATCACCTCGACCTCGCCGGTGGGGATTTTGGGATTGTTCGTGCCTGCCGGGCGCTGGCGGACCTTGCCGCTGACGCTGATGACGCATTCGCTGCGCAGCGCGGCGGCGCGGTCAAACAGCTCCTTCGGCAAATCCGACGGATCAAAAACCGTTTGCGTGCGGCCTTCGCGGTCGCGGACATCAATGAAGATGAGGCCGCCGAGGTCGCGGCGGGAATGGACCCAGCCGGTCAGGGTGACAATCTGCCCGATGTGAGCCGGGCGCAGTTCGTTGCAATGGTGCGTGCGTTTCATGTAATAATGCGGAAGGCGGAATTCAGAATGAACGATCCGGCATCCGAAATGAACGCGCATTTTGGCCGGAAACACGCCGGATTTCAAAGGAATTCCGTCGCGAATCTTCAAGCGACGGCAGTTGGATGCGCGGCTATTTTCCGCGTTGACCGGCAATGGCCGTGGCGAGATTGGTTCTGGCCTCGGGGAAATCCGGCCTGTCGGCGAGCGCGGTCCTGAAGTAATTCGCGGCGGCGTCCGGCCTGCCGTGCTGCAACAGATAGGTGCCGAAATCAAATTGCATCACCGGGTCGCGCGGCGCGAGTTGCGCGGCGGCGGCGAGATGGTTCGAGGCTTCATCCGCCCTGCCCTGCTCCAGCAAAATCATGCCCAGATTGAGCTGTCCCAGCGCGAAATCGGGTTCCACGCGGACGGATTCGGCGTAGAGTTTTGCGGCGGCGTCTTTTTGGCCGATGTCTTCCAGTGCGAGGCCGAGGCAGTTTTCACCGGCGTAGTTGTCGGTCGTCACCTGAATTGTGTGCCAGAAGAGTTCAACGCCGTTTCGCCAATGGTTCAATTGCACGGACGTGACGGCTAGGCAGCCGGCAAGCGTGAGGCTTCCGGCGACGGCGGCGATTTTTGCCTTTTGCGGACGGGAATTCAACAGGTCGTTCAATCCCCAGGCGGCGACGATAAACAGTCCGATGCCGGGCAGATAGGTGTAGCGGTCGGCCATGGATTGCACGCCGGCCTGCACCAGACCGATGGCCGGCACGAGAACGCCCAGATACCAGAACCAGCCGACGGCCAGATACGGAAACCGTTTCGCCCACAAAACGGCCAGCACCGAGAACATCGCCAGCAACAAGGCCGCAGCGATGATTCCGGCCAGCGGCCAGTGATGCGGGTAGGGATAGATCAGCGCGAGGTCGGCGGGCCAGAATGTTTTTGAGATGTAGCGGATGTAGGACATCAGGGCGTTTGCCGCGCGGAACTGAAATGTCAACGAGGCGCTGGACCAGAGCGCGCCGTCTTGAACCAGGCGGGTGACAACGCAGGAGGCAATGGTCAGGACGAGAAACGGGATTTTTTCGACAAGCAGGCGCTGGATTGTTGAACGGTTTAACCGTTGCAACGGCCAGAAATCCAGCAGCAGCAGGACGAATGGCAGCGTCACGACCATCGGCTTCGACATCAGGCCGCAGGCGAAAAGGATCAGCGCCAAAAGATAAAAGACTTTGGACTTTGGGCTTTGGACCTTGGACTCCCCTGCGAATTGTGCGTAGGCCAGCAATGTCAGCATCCAGAAAAACGCGCTCAAAACGTCCTTGCGTTCGGACGCCCACGCGACGGATTCGACGTGGAGCGGATGCCATGCAAACAGCGCCGCGACAAACGCGCTCCGCCACATCGCGCCGGTGAGCCGGTTCAACAACAAAAACAGCAGCAGCGCGTTCGCCGTGTGAAAAAGCAGGCTGGTCAGATGGTGGCCGGCGGGATTCAGGCCAAACAACTGGCAATCGGCCATGTGCGAAATCCAGGTGAGCGGATGCCAGTTGCTCGCCGCGCCGCTTTGAAAGGCCCAGACGATGCCCGGCCATGTCAGCCCGGCCTGGACGTGCGGATTTTGGGTGATGTAATCAGGGTCGTCGTAATTGACAAAACCGTGATGGAGGAGCGGCCAATAAACCAGCAGCGTCACAACGGCCAGCGCCAGGCAAATGATTGCGAACAGGCGCGGGTTTTTCGGGGATGCCGGGGACATGGCAAATCAGAACGGAACAAAGTCGCGTTTCCGGCGCACGAACCGGCAGCATTCCCGGTAGCCGATGGAATGCGCGAGCTGGACGGCCCCGGCAAAGCCGCTTCCCACTTCCTCCGGCGCATGGGCGTCGGAACCGAAGGTGATCGGCACGCCTTTTTGAAACGCGAGTTCGAGGATTTCACGGCTCGGATAAATTTCCCGGCAATCCTTCCGCAGTCCGGCGGTGTTGAGTTCGATGGCGCAGCCGGATTTTTTGGCGGCGTCCAGGAATTTTTCGTAAAGCGGTGCGCAATCGCGGCCGGCCTTGTGGCCGAACTTCTTCGGCAGATCCACATGGCCGATGATTTCAAACAATTTCGATTCCGCCGCCTTTGCCAGCCTGTCGAAGTAGTCCGACCAGACCTCGAAGCGGTCGCGGTTTTTCCATTGGGAGACTTTGGCCGGATTGTCAATGTCCCAGTGGTCCGAGATGTAATGAACCGAGCCGATGAAATAATCCCACGGATGCCGCGCGGCGAGTTCGCGAATCCACTCCTCATGGCCGGGCAGATAATCCGCCTCCAGCGCGAGCCGGATGGCGAGCCGCGGGAAATCCTTCTGCGCCTTGCGGACTTTTTCAACGTATTCGTCAAGCTGGCTGAAACTCATCCGCCAGTTGTCGAAATCATCCTGCCGCATCGGCGAGTGGTCGGAGAAGCCGATCTCCGTCAGCCCGGCGGCGACGGCCTGTCTGGCATAATCCACCGGCTCGCCGGTCGCGTGGCGGCAGAGCGGCGTGTGCATGTGATAATCGGCAGGCAACGACATGCAGCCAGTTTCAAGTTTCAAGTTTCAACTATCAAGTGCTGAATGAAGGCGATGGCGGACGAAATTTCAAAGGAACTGTTCCGGCTGTTCGTGGCGATCCCGGCGCAGGAGGTGATCCGGACGGAAATTGCGGTCGAGCACGGCTGACATCGGCTTTTTCCCAGACATCCGCACAACCCGCGGGATTTGGTTTTTCAACTTGAACCGCTGCAAGTGGCTCGAAATGAAATGCTTCCGATTGCAACCGGCGCAGAAAGATTATAAGAAATTCATTTTGATTATTGTTGGTCGTCTGGCATTATCCGCCAACTTTTTGGCTGTCGAGTTGCAATGAGCATGATGTTTCGCATGGCCTATGTCAGCACCGCGTCGAAGCTTTTCGACTCGGATGAGCTGCGTCTTCTCCTCAAGCAAGCCCGCGAAAACAACAACCGGGACGGCATCACGGGCATGCTGCTCTACAAAAATGGCCAGTTCATGCAGGTCTTGGAAGGCTCGGCGGAAGCTGTGACGGCGACCTTCAGCCGCATCAGCCGGGATCCGCGACATCGCAAAGTTAAAGTCCTTCTCAATGGCGCGGTGCAGGAACGCCGGTTCTCCAGCTGGTCAATGGCCTTCCGCGATTTGAGCCTGCCGGATCATCAGGAAGTGCCCGGCTTCAGCGAATTCCTGAACACCCCGCTGACCGGCAAGGAATTCGACGGCGACCCGGAACAGTGCGAGAATCTTCTCCTCCTCTTCAAAAAGAACCTCCGCTGAAGGTCAAGCCGCCTTTGGCTTTGGCGCGGCGGTGCTCTGGCGCTCGATGAGTTCGGCGGCGAGGCGGTGGGGTTGCACGGCCTGGCCGCGCAGCAGGGTCATCATCGTGTCCACGGCGGCAATGCCGAGGCGGAATTTGGGCTGGCGCACGGTGGTCAACGGCACGCGAAAGTATTCGGCCGCCATGATGTTCCCAAAACCGGCCACGGAAACGTCGTCGGGAATCTTCACCCCCTGCGCCAAAAGGGTTTCCGCGCAGCCGACGGCGACCAGGTCGTTGACGGCCTGAACGGCGGTGGCGTTGCACTTTTCCTTCAACATTTGCACGGCAGCCTTGATGCCGTCCTCAATGGTGCTGCCGGCCTGGAAGACGAGCCGGTCGTCCACTTCCAGATTGGACTCGCGCAGGGCGCGGCGGTAGCCCTCGAATCGCTCGTGCGCCCACGGCGCCACAGCCGGTCCGGTGAGATAGGCAATGCGTTTGTGGCCGAGCTTGAGCAGATGCCGAGCCACATTGTAACTGGCGACAAGTTCCTCAATCTCCATGCTCACAAAGCTCCTGCAGAACGGCGCGGGCGGACCGAGCAAAACCACCGGCGTCCGGCGTTCCAGCAGCACCTGATAAATCCGCGCCTCGGCTTCGTAACGGTAAACCGGCGAGATGAAAAGCCCGTCCACGCGGCGGGAAAGCAGGCGCTGGATGCTCTGTTCCTCGCGTTCAGGAAGGTTGTGGGTGTGCGCGAGCAGGATGTCGTAGCCGAGTTCGTGGGCGCGTTCCTCGACGGCGTAAACCAGGCGCGCGAAAACAGGATTGGTGACGGAAGGAATGACAAGACCGAAAATCCGGGAGGTCTGGCTGCGGAGGCTTTGCGCAAAGGAATTGGGGACATAACCCATTTGTTGCGCGAGCACCTTGATGCGCGCCTTGGTCGCGGCGGAAACATCCGGCGCGTCCCGCAAGGCCTTGGAGACGGTCATCACGGCCACGCCGGCGTGCCGGGCTATGTCTTTTAATCGGACCATGTTTCTAAAATGCTGGAGTCTGAAAGCTCAAGTAAAAAAATGCCGGTTCAACCTTGTTTCAATTTAGCCTTTAGCCTTCAGCATTTGACCTTTCATAAATACGTTCCGCGCCAGTGCAGCTTGCGGCGCAGCGCGGCGAGAAACGAGCTGTCCGCGAGGTGCATCAAACGGATGGCGCTGCGGCTCCGGCGGATGGTGATTTCATCCCCGGCATCCATCTCGGCAACCACCTGTCCGTCCGCATTCAAGATGGCTGCGGGCTGCGGCGTGACGGCCTTCACGCGGATGATGGAGGCCAGCGGCAAAATGATGGAACGAATTGAAAGGGCGTGGGGACAAATGGGCGTGAGGGCAAAGACTTCCGCGGTGGGCAGCACGATGGCACCGCCGGCGGCCAGCGAATACGCCGTGGAGCCAGTCGGCGAGCTGATGATCAAACCGTCGCAGCGGTAACGGGTCACCAGTTCGTCGTCCACGCTGACATCCAGCGTGATGAGGCGGGAAACGGCGCCGCGGCTGACAACGATGTCGTTGAGGGCGGTGGCATGAACGCGCCGGCCCTGGCAGACGCCGACGGCCTCGATGAGGTCGCGCGACTCGAATTTGAATTCACCGCGCCAGACATGAGCCAGCGCCTGCGGCAATTTGTCGCTGGGCACGGCGGTGAGAAAGCCCAGACTGCCGAGATTGATGCCGAGCATGGGCGTGGAGAAACCGGCGATGTCGCGGGCAACATGGAGCATCGTGCCGTCGCCGCCGAAAACAAGAATCAAATCCACCTCGCGCGCGAGGGACGCGGCATCCGCGGCGGTGGCGGTTTTCAATCCGGCAAACTGTGCGGTTTTGGCCTCGCAAACGACACTGCGCCTGGCGCGCTGGATGAGGCGCGAGACCTTGCGGACGATTTCGGCGCATCCGGCCTTGTCCAGATTGCCGATGAAACCGACGCGTTTGATTTTGTCAGCGAGTTTTTTCAATCAGCACAGGTTCTTTTCAAGCAACACCAGAAATTCTTTGTTCCCGGCCGGGCCGAGCAAGGGGGATTCAACCACATTCCGCCAGCAAAGGCCAGCCTGCGCCGCCACAAAATCGCGGAGTTCGCGGATGACGCGGTCGTGGACGGCGGCATCGGTGATGACGCCCCTGCCCTTGTCGGCCTCGGCCCGGCCCGCCTCGAATTGCGGCTTGATGAGGGCGACGATTTTGCCGTCCGCCTTCAGCAGCGGCGCGGCGGCGGGCAGGATTTTGCGCAGCGAAATGAACGAGCAGTCAATCACCGCCAGATCGGCGGGCGCGAAGGGTTTTGGAAATTGCACGGCGGTCAGATGGCGCGCATTGGTCTTTTCCATGACCACAACGCGCGAATCCGTGCGGAGCTTCCACGCAAGCTGGCCGCGGCCCACGTCCACGGAAAACACCTTTGCCGCGCCGCGCTGGAGCAGACAGTCGGTGAACCCGCCGGTGGAGGCGCCGAGGTCGAGCGCGACCAGGCCGGTGACATCGAGGTGGAATTGTTCCAGCGCGTGTTCCAGCTTGTGCCCGCCGCGACTCACGTATTTTTCGCCGGCGTCGAGAATGAGTTTGTCACCGGGCTTGATCGAGTCGCTGGGTTTGCGGGCGGGCTGGCCGTTGACGCGGACCTGCCCGGCGAGAATGGCGCGTTTGGCGCGCTCGCGGCTTTCAGAAAGGCCGCGTTCCACCAGCGCCTGGTCGAGACGAATCATGGGTGCCTCCGCACAAGTCAGTGGGCGTCGCGAAGGTCAGAGCGAGGCAACGCGCTTTTGAACCTCGCGGTAACTTTGGAGAAAAAGTGCATTTTCAGCAACGGCCTTTTCAATCAGTTGTTTGAGCATGAAAATCTCCGAGGCGTTGATGACGGCATGAACGCTTTGTTGAAAGGCCTCCATTGGGGCGAAGGTCTGGAAGGAATTGCCCATCAATATGACCGTGGCGTGGCGGCGGTCGCTCATGGACATGTTCTGCAGCGCCTTCACGGATTCATTTTCATTGAGGCTGTTTGCGGCAAACTGCTCTTCAATGACCACCACCTGATAACGGACCTGGGTGAAGCGCACCAGAAAATCGCTGTGTGTGACCGCGGCATGAACCTTGTAGCCCAGCTCGTTCAACGCGGCCTTCACGGTGTCAAGCCAGTCCGGCGTGGAAAAGGCGATCAAGGCGGGTTTGTCCGCCGTGGTGATGAACTGGGTTTCAAAGCCTTCAGACATGGTTATTTCAGTTTGAGCGTGATGGGGGCGGCCTCGCTCGGTTGAATTGGAGAGGGTTTCATTTTCAACGAACCGACGGTCGTGGTGACTTCGCCGCGTCCTTTTTTGACGTTGTCAATGGCGCGGGAAACGACGCCACGTTTGGTGCAATAGAGCAGCGCGGTTTCCTCGGTGATGATGCCGCGCTCAAAGGCCTCGATGCAGGCGTGGTCGAAATTGCGCCAGCCGAAGGTGTAGTTCGCCTCGATGATTTCGTAGAAGGTCTTGCCTTCGCTTTCGCCCAGTCGGATAGCCTCCTCCGTGCGGAGGTTGTGTCCCATGATTTCAAACAGCGCATAGCGGGCGCCGCCAATCTTGGGTGTCAGGCGCTGGCTAACAATCCAGCGCAGCGAATCGGCCATGCGGATGCGGATTTGCTCCTGTTCCTCCGGCTCGAACATGCCGAGGATGCGGTTGATCGTCTCGCCGGCGTTGACGGTGTGCAATGTGCTCAAAACCAAGTGGCCGGTTTCTGCCGCGCTCAAGGCGATCTTCACGGTGTCCCGATCGCGCATTTCGCCGACGAGGATCACCTTCGGCGCCTGCCGCAGTGCTGCGCGCAAGCCATTGGCAAATGAATCGAAATCTATGCCCAGCTCGCGCTGGTTGAACGTCGCCTTCATGTGCGGATGAACGTATTCCACCGGGTCCTCCAGCGTGACGATGTGAACCGGCTTGGCTTTGTTGATTTCGTGAAGGACGGCCGCCAGCGTCGTGGATTTGCCGGAACCGGTTGCGCCGGTGACCAGCACCAGACCGGTTTTTTCCCTGGGAATATCCTTGAGAATTTCCGGCGCCTTGAGTTGTTCCAACGTCGGGATGGTCGTGTTCAACTGCCGACAGACGATGGAATAATGGCCGCGCTGGGAAAAAATGTTGACGCGGAAACGGGCTTTTTCCGAAAGCGCATAAGCCGCATCGCACGAGCCGTGGCGCAACAGGTTCTCCAGATGTGAAATGTTGTCGCCAATGAGGTTGAGCGCAACCAGCTCGGTCTGGAATGGAGTAAGCGTGGGAATCGGCGGATCGCAATTCACCGGCTTGAGTTCGCCGTAGGATTCAACCTGCAGCGGACGATCCACGGTGAACAGCAGATCTGACACCTCCGGCTGCGAGGTGTGCATGGTGGTCAAAATCTGGTCCAGCTCGAGTCGTCGCATAAATCAGGCGTCGTCGTCTTCCGGCGGATGGACAAGGAACGGGCGGAATTTTTTCCGGTCAAGCGCCTTGTCATAGGCGTCCTCCGGCGCGATGCGCTTCATCCGCAAATGCTCCATGATGTGATCGTCCATCGGCTGATTGCCGATTTTCTTGCCGACCTGAATCATGCCCGGAATCTGGTGCGTCTTGTTTTCGCGGACCAGGTTGGCGATGGCGGTGGTGAAGACCAGGATTTCAAACGCCGCCACGCGGCCCTTTTTGTCCGTGCGCTTGAACAGGGTCTGCGCCACCACGCCCTTCAGCGACTCGGAAAGCGTCTGGCGGATCTTGTTCTGCTGTTCCGCCGGGAAAACGTCAATGATGCGGTCCACCGTCTTGGCCGCGCTCTGCGTGTGCAGCGTGCCGAACACCAGATGCCCGGTGCTGGCGGCGGTCAGCGCAAGCTCGATGGTTTCCAGATCGCGCATTTCACCGATCAGGATGATGTCCGGGTCTTCGCGCAACGCGCCGCGCAGCGCCGCGGCGAACGATCGGGTGTGCACGCCCACTTCGCGGTGGTTGACGAGGCAGCTCTTGCTCTCGTGCACAAATTCGATCGGATCCTCCACCGTGATGATGTGTTCCTTCCGGTTTTTGTTCGCATAATCCACCATCGCCGCCAGAGTCGTGGATTTGCCGGAGCCGGTCGGCCCGGTGACGACCACCAGCCCGTGATGCAACATGGCGAATTTCTTGAGCACGGCCGGCAGCGGCGCGTCGAACTTTTCAAAATCCTCGAACGACAGCACGCGGGTGGGAATCTGCCGAAACACGGCGGCCACGCCGTTTCTCTGGTTGAAGAAATTGACACGAAAACGCGAGATGTTGGGAATTTCGTAGCCGAAGTCCACGTCGCCCGTTTCCTCGAAAAGTTTGGTTTTGTATTCCGGCGAAATTTCGTAGAGCATCGCCTTGAGCGCGTCGCTTTCCAACGGCGGATAATCCACGCGAAGCAGCTCGCCGTTAATGCGCAGAATGGGCGGATTGCCGGAGGACATATGTAGGTCGGACGCCTTCTGCTCGAACATCAGATTGAAAAACGCATCAATTTTGGCCATAAATCCTCGTTCGCACGCAACTTAACTGAAGCGGCGCGGAACGCAAGACATGAATTCACTCATCGAAATCATCCGGGACGAAGCCGCCCGGCACGGCGTCCTGCCCTTCGCGCACTTCATGGAACTGGCGCTTTACCAGCCCGGACTTGGCTATTACGAAACGCAAAAACACAGCCCCGGTCGCTGCGGCGACTTCTTCACCAGCGTCAGCACCGGCGAACTGTTCGGCCAGCTTCTCGCCTGCCGGTTCGCCGGATGGCTGGATGAAATGCGGATTGCGGATTGCGGATTGCGGATTGTGGAGGCTGGCGCACACGATGGCCGGCTCGCCGCCGACATCCTGAACTGGCTGCAATTGAACCGGCCAAAACTGTTCGAGCAGATGGAATACGCCATCATTGAGCCTTCGGCCCGCAGGCACGAGTGGCAGCGTGAAACGCTGAATAATTTTACCAGCCGGGTCCGTTGGTTTTCGGGATTCAACGATCCAACGATCCAACGATCCAACGGAATCATTTTCAGCAATGAACTCCTCGACGCCTTTCCAGTCCACCGCCTCGGCTGGGACGCGAAGTCAAAAAAATGGTTCGAATGGGGCGTGGCGGTTGACGGCGAGAAATTTACCTGGGCAAAAATTCCAAATCCGCAATCCGCAATCCGCAATCCGCAATTGGAGGCCGTCCTGCCCGACGGCTACACCATCGAAATTTCCACCGCCGCCGAAAATTGGTGGCGCGCGGCCGCCGGCGTTCTGGCGCGCGGCAAACTGCTGGCCATTGACTACGGCTTCACCGCCGGCGAGATGTTTTCGCCCGCCCGCACCGGCGGCACGCTCCGCGCCTATTCCCGGCATCACGCCACCGGCGATCTTCTGGCCAATCCCGGCGATCAGGATTTGACCGCGCACGTCAATTTTTCCGCGATTCAAAAAGCGGGCGAAGATGCCGGGCTGGCGACCGAATTTTTTGGCAGCCAGACAAAATTCCTGGTGGACATTCTGGCAGCGGCGGAGAAAAACAGCTCACTCGGCACTTGGACACCCGGTCGCACGCGCCAGTTTCAAACGCTCACGCATCCCGAGCATCTGGGCCGCGCCTTCCGTGTGCTGGTTCAGACAAGACAAACATGACGTTCAATCCGGAAACATTCATCCGAGGAGATTTTTCAACGCGCCGGGAAGTTCAGGAAATTGAAATTTAAACCCGGCTTCCAGAAACCGTTTGGGCGCGACCCGGCAGCCGTTCAGCGCCAGCGACGGATCGGTTCCCATCACACGCGAGCCAAGTCTCACCGCCCATTCCGGCGCGGGCGGGCTCCACGGACGACGCAGCGCGCGGCGCAGTTCGCGCATGAACTCCCGGTTCGTCGCGGGGTTTGGGCCGACGGCGTTGAATGTGCCTGACAGCTCGGCGCGCTCGATGGCATCGAGGAACATCCCGCTCAAATCTCCAACGTGAACCCAACTGATAATTTGTCCGCCGCCGCCGGCTGTTCCGCCGAGAAACCATTTCGTGAGTCCGGTCAGAACCGGCAGCGCGCCGCCATCGCGCCCCAGAACAAATCCAATCCGCAGCAACACGCGGCGCGTATTCGGTATCGGTGCCGAATTGAAGGCGGCTTCCCACAACCGGCAAATTCCAGCCAGCGCGTCACTTCCCGCCGGTGAACTTTCGGCGCACAAGCGTTCTTTCGAGTCGCCGTAAAATCCGATGGCGCCCGCCTGCACCCAGACGCTCGGCGGGCGTGTCGCCCGGCCAACGGCATCTGCGATGGCGTGAACCGAATTCACGCGCGACGCCTCAATCTCGCGGAGATTTTCCGGCGTGTAACGGCATTTGATGTCCCGTCCGGCAAGATTCACCACCGCCTCCGCGCCGTCCAGAAATCGAGCCCATTCGCCGGAATTTTTTCCATCCCACCAAATTTCCTTGATGCCGTCCTCACAGCCGCGTGGCGAGCGTGTGAGCACGACCACTTCGCAATTCCGCACGCGCAATTCCTTCGCCAGCGCACGGCCGAGAAAGCCGCTGCCGCCAGCAATCACCATCCGTTTTTCGCGAGCGCTGTTCATTATTCGCCCGACTCCAATCTCAATTCCGGCGGGTCTGCTGCCGCCAGCGGATTGATTGTTCGCTCCAAATCCTCCAGCCATTGTCGGACCGATCCGCAAACGGTTTCCAGATTCAACTGCTCGTGAATTCGCGGATACTTTTCCAGATTGACGAGCGCGAGCTTGAAAAGCGCCGCCGCCGGCTGCGACCGGTTCTTTTGCAGGTGGACGAACGCGCCGGCCAGTTGAATCAGCCCCTTGTAAAAGTTTCCGTTCGGCCCGTGCTTGTCCGCGAGCCAGAGATGTTCGAGAATTTCGTGCGCCTCGAAAAATTTCTGCCGGTTGAACAGCGCGAAAAAGCCGGTGAAGTGCGGATCAAGCTTTCCCCGGCTGAAATGCCCGGTCACCTCGGCGATGCGTTTGTCCTTGCCGCTCACAAACGAAGCATAAAATCCAAACACCAAAGTCTAAAGTCCAAAGTCATTCGCGCCGGCAGGCGTTTTGGCCTTGTTTCCGAATTCTGCATTCTTCATTCTGCATCAACATATATGGCAAAACCTGCTTTGGGACGCGGACTCGGCGCGCTGATGGGTGGAAATTCTCCGCTCACGGAGCCCGCGCCCGCGACGTCCGTTCAACCGGTTGCGGCCGCCGCGCCCGCGCCGGATTTGCGCGAGCGCGTCCAGCGCGTGCCGCTGAATCGTGTCCGCCCCTGCCCGCTCCAGCCGCGCAAGGATTTCTCCGACGAGGCGCTGCGCGAACTGGCCGATTCCATCCGCGAACAGGGCATCGTCCAGCCGCTCATCGTGCGCGAACGGGATGGATTTTTTGAATTGATCGCCGGCGAACGCCGCTGGCGCGCGGCGCAGCTCCTGAATCTGCCGGAGGTTCCCATCATCACCCGCGAGGCGGACGACCGCGCGGTGCTGGAGCTGGCGCTCATCGAAAACTTGCAGCGCGAAAACCTGAACGCCCTCGAGGAGGCGCACGGTTACGCGCAGCTCGCCGAACAATTTCGCCTGACGCAGGAGGACATCGCGGCCAAGGTCGGCAAAAGCCGCGCAGCGGTGGCCAATGCGCTGCGGCTGCTCAAGTTGCCGGCCGTCGTCCAGAAATATCTGCGCGACGGACGGCTGACGGTCGGCCATGCGAAGGTGATTCTCGGCCTGGCCGACGAAAAGCAGCAGCAGCTCGCCGCCGAACGAGTCATCAAGGATGGCTTGAATGTGCGGCAGGCGGAAGGCCTGGTGGCCAAGCTGCAAACGCGCGGCCCGCGAAAAACCGCGACGAAGCCGGAGACTATCGCCGCGCCCGCCGGCGATCCGCACGTCGCAGATCTGGAGGCGCGCCTGCGCGAAGTGTTCGCCACGAAGGTGCAATTGCATTATGCGCAGGGCAAAGGCTCGCTGGAAATTTCCTTCTTCAGCGAAGAGGAGCTGGAACGAATCCTGCAAATCCTCGGCGTGACGAGTGACAAGTGACTTTCACAAATGATTTTGCCCATTGTCAAATACGGCCATCCGGTTCTGCGGCAAAAAGGCGCGCGGATTGAAAAAATCACGCCGGAAATCAAGAGGCTTATCGCCGACATGTTCGAAACCATGCATGACCGGCATGGCGTCGGCTTGGCCGCGCAGCAGGTCGGCCACGCGCTACAGCTCACGGTGATTGACGTGCGCGAGGTCACGGAACGCCCATCCACGCTTGAACTCAAGGGCAAGTCCGCTGATCCGTGCGCAATCATGCCGCTGGTCCTGATTAATCCTGAACTCAAACCCACGGGCGAACCGGTCGCCTCCGGCGAAGGCTGCCTGAGCTTTCCGGAAATTTACGCGGAAGTTTCCCGCCCGGAATTTGTGGACGTGAAGGCGCTGAACCAAAAGTTGAAGCCGATGGAATTCCGGGCCGGCGGCCTGCTGGGGCGCGCCATCCAGCACGAAGGGGATCATTTGAACGGGATTTTGTTCATTGACCGGATGGCCAGGAAAACGAAGGAGGAAATCCGGCCGGAACTGGATGATTTGCAGGCGAAGACGAAAGCGGAGCTGGAAGCCGCCCGCAAAAAGGCGGCCTAATAAACCTTGCGCAGGTTCGAGGACAGGATGTTGAGGTCTTCGCGGTATTTGGCGACGGTGCGGCGCGCGATGGTGATGCCCTTTTCGGCAACCATCTTCACAACCTCCTGATCGGACAGCGGACGGGCCGGGTTTTCGTGTTTGAAAAGCTCGGCAATCATCTCCTTCACGCTGGCATTGGAAACGTCGGAGCCGTTCGTGGTGTGCAGGCCGGCGGTGAAGAAAAATTTCATTTCAAACATGCCCTGCGGCGTCTGCATGTATTTGCCGGAAACGGCGCGGCTGACGGTGGTTTCGTGGACGCCGACCACCTCGGAGATTTGCGCCATGGTCATGGGCTTCAAGTGGGAGACGCCCTTCTCCATGAACTCGCGCTGGCGTTTCACGATTTCCACGGCGATTTTATAAATGGTTTCCTGCCGCTGGTGCAGGCTCTTGATGAGGAACTTTCCGGCGCGGATTTTTTCCTGGATGTAATTTTTCACCTCGGCGGAATTTTCGCCCTGGGACATGAGGTCCTTGTAGGTGTTGCTGATGCGCAGGCGGGGAATCTGCTCGTCGTTGGTCGTCACGACAAAGTCGTCGCCAGACTTCTGCACAAAAACCTCCGGCAGCACATACTGGTCGGTGTCCGGCAGGAAGGCCCGGCCCGGACGCGGCTCCAGACGAGCGATGCGGGTGAGCGCGGCCTGAACCTCCTCGACGGGCTGGCCCGTGACGCGCGAGATTTCCGGGATGCGCCGCTTGCCCAGTTCGTTCATGAAGTCGCGGATGATGCGGTATTCGAGGGATTCCTGCTGGCCCGCGCGCTCAAGCTGGAGCATCAGGCATTCGCGCAAATCAGATGCTCCGACACCGGGCGGATCGAAGCCCTGAATGATTTTCAGGACTTCGGAAATTTTCTGCTCGGGCTGGCCAGTGGCGGCGGACAGTTCCCCGATGGTGGCCTTGAGATACCCGTAATCGTCAATGTTGCCGACGACGTGCTCGGCAATCCCGCGCTGTTCGTCCGTAAAATTTGCATCACGAACCTGCTCCATCAGGATTTCCGCCAGCGACATTCCGGCCGTGAGCGAGTCGAACATGAACTGGCGTTTTTCCTCCTCCTCCGGCGAGCGGCGGCTGACGGCATTTATCGGCGAAAATTGGTCGCGCCACTCCTGCTCCATCTGAACCAACTGGTCGAATTCCGCCTGGAAATCGTCTGCAGGCGCCTCGACCTCCCGCTCCGAAGCGGCCTCAAACGGCGGTTCGGCGGGCGCGTCCTCGTCCTCCGGCACGGGCTTGTCCTGCAATTCGGTTTCCGGTGCGCCAACCTCCTCGAGCACGGGATTCTGCTCGAGTTCCTGCTCGACCAGCGCCTTGAGCTCAAGGCTCGGAGCCTGAAGCAGCGCCAGCGACTGCTGCATTTGCGGTGACAGCACCAGCGATTGCGACAGCCGCTGCGAAAGTTGTAAGCCTTGCACCATCTGTTCCCAATTTAACCCCCTGTAGCCGGGATACAAGCAAATTGGCATGATTTTCGCTACATCCGGTCAAAGCAAAGGAAAAACTGGATTTTTACGTCCGTCCGTTGCATCTTGAAAGCATGAAATTGATTCTTTCCACACACAATGTGACGCTGACCAAGGCCATCGAGGAGCACATCCTTGGACGCCTGGAGAAACTCGACCATTTTGACGCGCGCGCCATGGATGCGCGTGTGACGCTGGAACACGATCACACCCGCGCCCCGGAAAGACAGTTCGGTTGCTCCATCCGCCTGGGCGTGCGCGGGCCGGATCTTTTTGCGGAGGATTTCGAAAGCGATCTGTATGCGGCGATTGACTGCGTCACGAGAAAGATCAAACAGCAGATCCGCAAGCGGCACAACAAACGCAAGGCCACCAAGCACAAAATCGGGGCGCGGACTAAACTCACGCGCCAGGAAGCTGCCGACTAAATTACAATCGGCGACGGGCGGCGGGTGGCATGGCTCAAGCCTGGGTTTCTCCGTAAAACGGCAGCCGCCGTCCGGCATTATACCATGATTCTCCGCGCCCGAATTGTCCTGCCGGTTTCACGGCCTCCGGTCGAAAACGGCGCGATTTTCATCTCTGGAAACAGAATCCGCGCCGTCGGGCCGTGGCCGGATTTGCAGCCGCATGCCACCGGGGAAGTTATCAATCTCGGCGAATCCATTCTCCTGCCGGGCCTCGTCAACAGCCACTGCCATCTGGATTACACCGACATGGCCGGGCAACTGCCGCCGCCGCGGACCTTCACCGACTGGATTTCGCTCATCATGGCCGCCAAGGCCGCGTGGAATTATTCCGAATACGCCCGCTCGTGGCTCAACGGCGCGCAAATGCTGCTGCGCACAGGCACCACCACCGTCGCGGACATCGAGGCCGTGCCCGATCTCCTGCCGGAACTTTGGGACACCACGCCGCTGCGCGTGATTTCCTTTCTCGAAATGACCGGCATCCACGCGCGACAGGACCCGAACGAAACCCTCCGCGAAACCGTGGAAAAAATTGATTCCCTTTCGCACCCCCGGTGCTCCGCCTCGCTTTCGCCGCACGCGCCCTACTCCACCCTGCCGGAACTGCTCCAATCCAGCGCCAAAACCGCCCGCCAACGGAACTGGCGCATCACCATGCACATCGCGGAATCGGACCAGGAATTTGAAATGTTCATGCACGCGCGCGGCAAAATGTTCAACTGGCTTCGGCGCAACAAACGCGATCATTCCGACTGCGGCCTCGGCTCGCCCGTCGCGCATCTCGCCCGCAACGGCATGCTCGGCGAAAACCTGCTAGCCATCCACGCCAACCTGCTGGCACCCGGCGATGCCGAACTGCTTGGCCGCCACCGCGTTCACGTCGTCCACTGCCCGCTTAGCCACGATTATTTCAAACATCCGCCGTTTCCCCGCCGGCAACTCGCCGCCGCCGGCGTCAATCTTTGCCTCGGCACCGACAGCCTCGCCACCGTCCGGAAAACCGGCGGGGAAAAGCCGGAACTCAACCTGTTCCGGGAAATGCGCCGGCTCGCCGCCGCCGACAAAACCATTTCGCCGGTTGAAATCCTCCGCATGGCCACCGTCAACGGCGCAAAGGCCCTCGGCAGGACCGGCCAGATCGGCGAGCTTTCGGAAAACGCCCGCGCCGATCTGATTGCCTTCCCGTTCGCGGGAAAAGTTGCGGACATTCACGACGCCGTGGTGCATCATGCGTCAACCGTCTCCGCCAGCATGATTGACGGAGAATGGGCCATTGCGCCGTGAATGATTTCAACCTGGAGCTGAAGCGCCGACTCGACGCCATCCGCGGACAACATCTGTTCCGCGAATTGCGCCGCGTGGATTCCGCGCAGGGGCCGCGCATCGAAACCGGCGGCAAAGCTTTTCTGAATTTCTCGTCCAACGATTATCTCGGCCTGGCGGACGATCCGGTTTTGAAGGAGGCCGCCATCAAGGCCGTTGAAAAATTCGGCGCCGGCGCCGGCGCGTCGCGGTTGATTTGCGGTTCGCTCGCGCCGTTTCATCAACTGGAGGAATCGCTGGCCGCCTTCAAGCGCACCGAGGCCGCACTGACCTTCTCCACCGGCTACGCCACCGCCGTCGGGACGATTTGCACGCTGATGGGCAAAGGCAACATCATCATCCTCGACAAGCTGGTCCACGCCAGCATCGTGGACGCGGCGAAGTTGTCCGGCGCAAAACTCCGGGTTTTTGCCCACAACGATTTGAACGACCTGGAAGACAAGCTGCAATGGGCGGACATAAATTCAAAGGCGGGAGGCGCAAGGCGGAAGGCGGAAATTCTTATCGTGACGGAAAGCATTTTCAGCATGGACGGCGACGCCGCGCCGCTTCGCGAAATCGTCGCGCTCAAGGAAAAACACGGCGCATGGCTCATGGTGGACGAGGCGCACGCGACCGGAATCATCGGTGAAAACGGACGCGGCTTTGCGGACAAGCTCGGTGTCGGCGGGCAGATCGAAATCCAGATGGGCACGCTCGGCAAGGCGCTGGGCGCCAGCGGCGGCTACATCTGCGGCAGCCGTGCGCTGATTGACCTGCTCGTCAACCGCGCCCGCAGTTTTGTTTTCAGCACCGCGCCCGTTCCCGCCGCAGCCGCAGCCGCAGCCGCGGCAATCCAATTCGTGCAATCCGCCGACGGCGAAAGCCGGCGAAGACTTCTCCTGTCGCGGGTCGCTGAATTTCAATCACAAATCGCAAATCGCAAATTGCAAATCCAGGGGGCCATCATTCCCATTTTGCTCGGCGACGAATCAAAGGCCGTTGAAGCGGCTGCAAAATTGCGGGAACAAGACATTTTTGTCCCCGCCATCCGTTATCCGACCGTTGCGCGCGGGAAGGCGCGCCTGCGTGTCACACTCACCGCCTCGCATTCAGCCGATGACGTCTCAACCCTCACACATGCTCTGGAGCAAATCGTAAATTTAAAATCGTAAATCAAGAATCCCGATGCACCCGCTCGTCAAACTGGATCGGCAGCACGTCTGGCACCCTTTCACGCAAATGCGCGACTGGATGGCGCGCGAGCCGGTGGTGATTGCCGGGGGCGACGGCGCGGTGCTTCGCGACGTTCATGGCCGGGAATATCTCGACGCCAACTCGTCCATCTGGACCAACCTGCACGGCCACAATCATCCCAAAATCAATTCCGCCATCCGGCGGCAGCTCGGAAAAATCGCGCACTCCTCCGCGCTCGGCCTGGCCAATGAACCGGCGTCTTTGCTCGCCGCAAAACTGATTGAAGCCGCCGCTCCGCAATCCGCACCCCGCACTCCGCGTTTGGAAAAGGTTTTCTTTTCCGACAACGGCTCGACGGCGCTGGAAGTCGCGTTAAAGCTCGCCTACGAATTTACGCGGCGGACACGCGGCCCCAAAACAGCGCCGTGGTTTCTTTCCCTTGAAGGCGCGTATCACGGCGACACCGTGGGCGCGGTCGCGCTCGGCCACATTGATTTGTTTCACAAGGCCTGGTCCGGACTGCTTTTCAAGACTGACAAGGTCATGTCGCCGTTTTGCTACCGCTGCCCGTTCAACCGCGCCAAACCGGAGCGCGCCGACGCCCGCGAATACCGGAAATGCCGTTGGGAATGCATCGGCCAGGTGGAGCAAATATTCTCCGCGCAAAAGAAAAAGGGAAACGCCCACGCCGCCTTTGTGTTCGAACCGCTCATGCAGGGCGCGGCGGGAATGATTCCGCAGCCGGAAACGTGGCTGAAACAGGTTTCAGAGATTGCGCGGGCAAACGGCGCGCTGCTCATCGCGGACGAGGTGATGACGGGATTTGGTCGGACGGGAGTTTCAAAAATGGTGGGCGGAAAGCGGAACGCGGAAACCCTGTTCGCCTGCCATCACGAAAACGTCCATCCGGATTTCCTGTGTCTGGCAAAGGGGCTTACCGGCGGCTATCTGCCGATGGCGGCAACGCTGACCACGCAAAGGGTTTTCGACGCCTTTCTCGGCGAGTATCACGAATTCAAGACGTTCTTCCACGGTCACAGCTTCACCGGCAACCAGCTCGGCGCGGCGGCATCGCTCGCCAGCCTGGAAATCCTGCAAGGCGAAAAATCCATCCGCGCCCGGCGAAAGCTCGAAACCATCCTGCGCGCCGAATTGCGACAGCTCTGGCAACTGCCCAATGTTGGCGACATCCGGCAGGTTGGGCTGGTTGCGGGAATCGAACTCGTCAAAGATTGGCGCACACGCAAGCCGTTTGACTTGCGCGAGCGAGCCGGAATTCGGGTTTGCGAGGCGATGACCCGGCGCGGCGTGCTCACGCGGCCCGTCGGAAATGTCATCGTGCTGATGCCGCCATATTGCACCACGCCGGCGCAGATGCTAAAAATGATTTCCGCGCTCCGGGAAGCGGTGGAGACTTGTTTCCGTTGAATTGAAGTTATTTTTCGCCGAGCAATTCCTTCAGCTTCGGCTCGATGGCGGCAGCCCAGATTGTGTAGCCAGCTTCACCGGGATGCAGATAGTCCTTCATCATGGATTTTGAAATCGAGCCTTCGTTTTCGATCAACTGCGAGCCGATATCAACGTAGAAGATGTTCCTACCGTCATCGAGCCGGGCCAGCGCCTCGTTGACCTGGAGGATTTTCCCGCGTTGCGTGCTGAAGGTCTGGCCGCGCGGAAAAATGCCCAGCAGGATGATTTTCGTGTCCGGCTGCCGCGTGCGAATCTGCTGCACGATGGCCTGCACGCCTTCGAGAATGTCGGCTGTGGAGTTGTCCTCGACTCCCGCTTTGTTGTCGTTTGAATTGTTGGTGCCGATCATCACGACGGCAACCCTGGCTTTGATGCCGTCCAACTGGCCCTGGTCAAAGCGCCACAGGACGTTTTGGGTGCGGTCGCCGCTGACGCCCATGTTGATGCATTTGCGCTTGCCGTAAAACTCCTGCCAGACATTCCGACCGGCTCCTTCCCATCCCTGTGTGATGGAGTCGCCGATGAATTCAATGTCATAAGCGCCGGGATTTTCCCTGGCGCGCTGCAACACATCGTCGGTGCGCTGGGTTTTGTGTTTCCCAGCGACGAGGGCGGTGTTCGTGTGAATCACCGGCACGGCATTGGTCGCGATTGCCATCGGCGCATTCGTTTGCGCGACGGCGGAAAATTGCGGCAACAAAACGGCGGCGGCGAGCGCGAGGATGTTTGTGATCAATTTCATGCCAAGAGAATGGCAATGCAGGGCGGTGGCGTCAATTCCGCGTTGACAAAGAAAACCGTTGAACGCAGAGTCAGAAAATGAATCGAAACGGACAGCAAATGTTTCAGCTAATCGTCTGTTAAAAGTCATTCACATTTTATTGTCAGCGGAACAAAACGGCTTGTCAGACGCGCTAAATGGGTTGGAAGATTGACCAAATGAACCGGCAGACGGGCCGGATGAATTGGCAGATTGGTTATGGAAGACGGCAGTTGAGCCGGTTTTAATGGCAGCGCCAGTCTGCTCGCATCATTCTGTTTTATTTACGATTCTCTTTTTACGATTTACGATTGCGCCGTGAGTCTGACCGAAAATCTGAATTTGATTCAACAGCGGATTCGTGCCGCGTGCGAACGCGCCGGGCGCGCGCCGGATTCCGTCACGCTGCTGGCGGTTTCCAAGACGCATCCGCCGGAGACGGTCCGCGCGGCGGCGGATTGCGGGCAACTGCTCTTCGGCGAAAACAAAATCCAGGAGGCCAAGGCGAAGATTCCGCTGTGTCCGGGCAAATGCCGCTGGCATTTCATCGGGCATCTGCAATCGAACAAGGTCCGCGATGCGGTGGAGTTGTTCCAGATGATCCAGAGCGTGGACAGTTTAAGCCTCGCGCAGGAAATCAACCGGCGCTGCGAACAGGCGGCCCGGCAGATGCCGGTGCTGCTGGAGGTCAACGTCGCGGGCGAGGCGAGCAAGTTCGGCTATCCGCCGGAACGGCTGCTGGCGGAGTTGCAGGAGTTGAACGCGCTGCCGCGGATCGAAATTCACGGGCTGATGACCGTGCCGCCATTCGTGACCGATCCGGAAAAGGCGCGTCCGCATTTCCGGCGGCTGCGCGAGTTGAAGGAACGCGCCGAGTCGGCGCTCGGCGCCCCGCTGCCGCATTTGAGCATGGGCATGAGCGGTGATTTTGAGGTGGCGATTGAGGAAGGCTCGACGCTGGTGCGGATCGGGACGGCGCTGTTCGGCTCAAGACCGAAGGCAAACAGGCAGGCGGCAAGGGAGCCGGGATTTGAAAATTGAATCCGTTTCCCCGCGCGGCGGCGGATGAAATTTTGCTGCAATCCCGGCGGGCTGACTTATCTTGAAGCCATGACGATTGACTCGTTCAAACGTGAAATCGCGGCGGCGGTGAAGGCCTACGACCAATACGTCGTCTGCCTCGACAAGACGCCGGAGGATTTCGAGGCGTCGCTGAATTCGCTGCTGCAAAAGGCGATCAAGGCCTACGAAAACCGCGGACAGGGATTTCGTCACGGAATCGCCTTGGACAAGCGGGTCACGGTCATTTTGAGCCAGTGCGATGAACCGCGCCCGATGTGCGGCATTTATTTTAATCTTTTTACCCCTTATCAAAAGGATGCGCCGGCAAAACCGGCGAAGCCCGCCGGCAAAACGCCAGCGCACGGGGATTGATTACCGGTCACGCACTTCATCCCCGGCCTGCGCGTCGCCGGTGACCAGATCGGCCACAATGTTGCTCTCGCGTTGCGGTCCGGAGATTTTAATCTCGCCCGTCTTCAACCCGCCGCGATAAAGAAACAGGCTCTCGCCCATCGCCGGCATCCGGCCCACGGGAAAGCTCAAGACGACGAAGCGGCCGGCTGCATTGAAGGAAACCACCTTGCCGGCGAGCGACGCGTCCGGCGTGACGATCATGGCGGGCGTCTTCGGTGTGGGTGCGGAGGTTTTCTGCCGGTAGAAAACGCAGCCGGAAACCAAAATTCCAGCCGCCAACAGGGACAGGAGCACGGAAAATTTCATGCGCATAGTTAAGCCACCGGCGGCGCGAAGGTCAATTCACGATTCCGTGAGGATGGTGTCGTCATGTTCATAGGCCGGCGCGCAGCAGCAGAGCACTCGCAGCGTTTCGATTCCGGTGTTCCATAATTTATGCCTTTGCCCCGGCGAAATGGCGATGGCGTCCCCCACCCGCACGTCGCGCGTTTCGCCCCCGATCCGCATCCGGCCCGTGCCGTGCGTGATGTAATAAATCTCCTCAGTCTTGGGATGAAAATGCTCCTGCGTGCTCGCGCCCGCGGGCAGCCGCGCCTCGGCCAGGCTTTGGTTGCGGATGGCGGAATTGCGGTGCGCGAGCAATTCTCGGATTTCCGAGCCGTCCTTGGTGATGAACGGCGCGACTTCGTTCAGATTTTTGATCTCCATAAAATTTCAATTCAAATGCTTTCCGGCAGACCGAATATTTTCGTCCAGCTTCCCTGCCCCAGAATCACGCCGGCGACAATCAGCGCCATGGCCGCCCAGAACGTGTGCGTCAACGGCTCGCCGAAAAAACAATACACCCACACGCCGGTGCTCAACGGAATCAGGTTGCCAAACAGCATCACCCGGCTGGTGCGCCAGTGCCGCAGCGCGCTGTTCCAAAGCGCATACGGCACCACGCCGCCGAGAACGATGCAGAACGCCAGCACGCCGGCCTGCGCGCCGTTGACCGCAAATCCGCGCATCGCCACCTCGACCAATCCCACCGGCAGCAGCCAGACGCCGGCCATCCACATCGTGTGCGCGGCGATTTCCGTCTCGGCGAGCTGCGCGCTCAAACCGCGCACCTGCCGGCTGAACAGGGTCCACAAAACACTCGACGCCAGACCGAGGCATTCGCCGATCAGGCTCGGCTTCAGCGTCCGCAGCGCCGGCCAGAACAGGACCGCCACGCCGGTCAGCGCCAGCAGGGCCGGGCCGTAACGCCGCGCGCTCGCCCAAGTCCGCCGCGGTTTCTCCTCCCACAACAGCGCCCAGACCGGCGAGGCGCCAAGGTAAAGCGCCACATGCGGCGCCGTCGTAAACCGCAGCGCCCAGTTGAAGGCCACAATGTAAACGGCCAGTGTCAATCCACCACTCAACCAGAGCCGCCGGCGCAGTTCCGGCGTCAACGGCTGGAACGCGCCGAGGAGTTGGGTGAAACGCAACACGGTTAGCAGGAGAATCCCGGCGCAAAGAAACCGGATGCTGCCGGTGAACACCGGTGGCCAGGACATCACGAGCCATTTCGTCCCGGCGTTGTTGCCGCCCCAAAGGAAAATGGTGAGGAGCAGGCTGGCGGCAATAGCGATGTTGTTTTTCGGCTGCGACACGCGGCAAAATTAAGCCAAAACGGTGAAGATGCGAATGAAATGTCGCCCGGCTGCAGACAAGTTTTACTTCCATCCCCTGCCGGCTTGTGGTTTTGTTGGCGCGATCAGTTCAAACCAAATTCAATCCATGAAAAACATTGTCAAAATCACCGGGCTGGTGGCATTCGCGCTGGCATTTGTCGGAATGGCATCGGCACAGGACACCGTGACCGGAAAATGGCAGGGTGAGTTCGATTCACAAATCGGGGTGCAAAAATACACCTACGAATTCAAGGCGGACGGAACCAACATCACCGGCAGGGCCGTCGGCATCACTGACAACGGAACAAACGCCTCGGCCATCACCGAGGGCAAAATCAACAAGGATGAAATCTCCTTTGTCGAACCGCTCAAGTTTGGCGACAATGAAATCCGCATCGAATACACCGGCAAGGTGTCCGGCGATGAAATCAAATTGCACCGGAAGGTGGGCGATTTTGCCGAGGAGGATTTGGTCGTCAAACGGGTCAAGGACGATGCGGCGCAGCCTGCGGCCCAGCCGCCAACCGCCACCGTCACCAATTTGCCCCCGGCCAAGCCGTAAACTCACAGGACTCAACACCCGGCGGTTGCCTTGCTTCAATACCCGCGTGGCTGGCTGGTTCGAGCCGGCACGTCAGGACAAAACGCCGCCGGCGATGTATTGCTCCATCTGAGCGATGGCCGCGTCCTGCGCGGAAATCGTCCAGTTCACAAGGTCGCCGATGGAGATGATGCCGACGACGTCCCCGCCTTTCAGCACCGGCAGATGCCGCACCCGGTGCTCGGTCATCAGCCTCATGCATTCCTCGACGGAATCGGCGGGCGTCACCGACACAACGCGGCTGGAAAGGATTTCCCGGACGCGGGTTTCCCGGGACGACTTGCCGCGCAACGCCACCTTGCGGGTGTAATCGCGCTCCGAGATCACCCCGTCCAGCCTGCCGCCGGACATGACGAGGAGCGCGCCAACGTTTTTATCGGCCATGAGCCGGATGGCGTCGAACACCGTGGCTTCCGGCGGAATGGACCAGAGCGCCGCACCTTTGTGGTGCAGCAGCGAACTGACGGGCACGCTTGTTTTCATGAGTTGATGCTTTTATCCGCCAACTTCATCCAGAATGCAAGCGAATATTTATAATTAGTTTGTCTTGGCATGGCTGCCGGATGAAGTTTTTCCTTTCTTCCGGCCCGGCAATCTGACTTGATATGCCATGTCCGGGGCTCCCGCTGGCGCCACCGCTGCCAGAAGGAATGGCTCCGGGCCAACCTGTTTACAAATATGGAATCATTGCCAACCGTCCTGCTCAAACCCGGCGAGGCCGACCGCATCGTGGCCGGCCATCCGTGGATTTACCACGGGGAAATCCTCCGCGTCACCCAGCCGCCCGACGAGGGCGGGCTCGTCCAAGTCAAGGACCACCGCCAGCGGCTCATCGGCACGGGATTGTTCAACTCCAGATCCAAGATCGTCGTTCGCGTGCTTTCGCCGGACCGCGTGGAGGTGGATGAAAAGTTTTTCGAGGGGCGCATCCGCGCCGCACTCGCCGTCCGCCAAAAACACCTGCCCGGCGCCACCTCCTTCCGCGTCGTGAATGCCGAGAGCGATTTCTTGAGCGGCCTCATCGTGGACAAATACGAGGACGTGCTCGTCGTGCAGATTTCGTCGCTGGGCATGGACCGGCGCAAGGCGCTGATTCTCGCCGCGCTGCAAAAAATCTTTTCGCCGCGCGCGATCTTGGAGCGCAGTGACATGGCCTCGCGCAAGTTTGAAGGACTGGCGGAGGCGAACGGGATTTTGTCCGGCGAATCAAGTGGCCCGATTTCGGTGAATTTGAACGGCCTGAAATTCGAGACGGATCTGGTCGCCGGCCACAAGACCGGGCTTTATCTGGACCAGCAGGCGAATTACCAGGCGGTGTCGCAGTTCGCCAAGGGCGCGCTGGTTTTGGATTGCTTCAGCTTCCTCGGCGGATTCGGCCTGCACGCGGCCCGCGCCGGGGCGGAGCGCGTTTATCTGCTGGACCAGAGCGCGGATGCGATTGAGGCTTCGAAACGAAATGCCGCCGCCAACGGGCTTGCGGAAAAATGCTCCTTCGAGACAGTCAACGTCTTCGACTGGCTGAAGGCGCAAACCGCCGTGAAGCCCCACGAAAAAGTCATTCCGCGGTTTGACCTGATCATCCTCGACCCGCCGTCGTTCACGCGCAACCGGGCTTCCGTCCCCGACGCGTTGCGCGGCTACAAGGAAATTCATCTGCGGGCGCTGAAGCTTCTGAAGCCCGGCGGCACGCTCGCGACCTTCTGCTGCTCGCACCACGTTGACGCCGGGCTGTTTCTGGACACGGTTTTGTCGGCGGCCTTCGACACACGCCACGTTTTGCGCCGGGTCGCGATGTATTCGCAAAGCCCGGATCATCCGGTCATCCCGATGATCCCGGAGACGGAGTATTTGAAGGGCTTCGCGTTTGAACTGGTGCGGTGACGTTCGTTCTTTACGTTTGAAGCATGAGCACGTTTCCCGTCAATCCTGAAAAGGAAGAGCAGCTCGCGCAACGCATGGCCGCGCTGGGCGTGCGCGAGGCGGACATCGAGGAATCCTTTGTTCGCTCCGGCGGTCATGGCGGACAAAACGTCAACAAGACCTCGACCTGCGTCATGCTGCTGCACCGTCCAACCGGGTTGCAGGTGAAATGTCAAGACACCCGCCAGCAGGCGCTCAACCGGTTTCTCGCCCGACGCCTGCTGCTCGACAAAATTGAGGCGCGGAAGACCGGTTTTGTGTCCGCGCAACGCGCCGAGATTGAGAAAATCCGCCGACAGAAGCGGAAGCGTTCCCGCCGCGCCAAGTCCCGGATGCTGGCCGACAAATCCCACCACGCCGACAAAAAGGCGTCGCGCCGTCCGGTTGGGCCGGAGTGAGCCGGTTGAAATCTTCGTGCCGCCCGGCGGATTTCAGAATCTTCTTTTCCATCCACAAAGCAATTAATGTTGATTAAAAAGCAGAATTAAGTTTGTCATGGCAAGCCGGGCGCTGCTAACATCCCGGCAACGGTGGCTGTTGAACGTGAATTCCACGCAAATGGTTTCCCGGCAGCCTTCACTGAAAGAAATTTAACTATGACACAAATCGCAAAACTCCTCGGCGACAAGGCCGATTATCTCCTTAACTTCAAAAACCCGAAAATTGCAAAGAGCCGGCTGCACGTCCCCGGGCCGGATTTTGTTGACCGCGTATTTTCCCTGTCCGACCGCAACAACCGCGTGCTCGGCAACCTGCAACGCATCTTCGGCAATGGCCGCCTCGGCGGCAGCGGCTACGTTTCCATCCTGCCTGTGGACCAGGGCATCGAGCACTCCGGCGGCGCGAGCTTCGCGAAGAACCCGGATTATTTCGACGCGGAAAACATCGTGAAGCTGGCCATCGAGGGCGGCTGCAATGCCGTCGCTTCCACCTACGGCGTGCTGGGCGCGGTCTCCCGCAAATACGCGCACAAGATTCCGTTCATCGTGAAGATCAATCACAACGAACTGCTCACGTATCCCAACAAATTCGACCAGATCATGTTCGGCACCGTGAAACAGGCGTCGGACATGGGCGCGGCAGCGGTTGGCGCGACGATTTATTTCGGCTCCGACCAGAGCGGCCGGCAGATTGTCGAAGTCGGGGAAGCCTTCGCCAAGGCGCATGAGATGGGCCTCGCCACGGTCTTGTGGTGCTACCTTCGCAGCAACGCCTTCAAGATCAAGGGCGCGGACGGCAAGGCCACGGACTATCACGTCTCGGCCGACTTGACCGGCCAGGCCAACCACCTCGGCGTGACCCTGCAGGCGGACATCATCAAACAAAAGCTGCCGGAGAACAATGGCGGCTTCAAGGCGCTCAACGCCGGCGGCGCCAGCTACGGCAAATACGACGAGCGGATTTACACCGAGCTGACCAGCGAGCATCCGATTGACCTCTGCCGCTACCAGGTGGCCAACTGCTACATGGGCCGCGCCGGTTTGATCAACAGCGGCGGCGCTTCCGGCAAAAACGACCTCGCGGAGGCCGTCCTCACCGCCGTCATCAACAAACGCGCCGGCGGCACGGGATTGATTTCCGGACGCAAGGCATTCCAACGCCCGATGAAGGAAGGCGTTGCCCTGCTCAACGCCATCCAGGACGTTTATTTGAGCAAGGAAGTCACCGTCGCCTGACCGGCGACAGCACGACCAAGTTGGATTCAACTCAAGCGACCAGCTTCACCGACGGGTGGAGCTGGTCTTTTTTTGAGGCGCGGCTGCGCCGGATTTATTTCAGCAATTCCCGCTGCCAGTTCATCAACTCCGGCGCGTGCTGGTCCCAATCCCGCGCGAGTCCGCCCAGCACGGATTTGCTGGCGATGAGCGTCGGATCAATGGCCAGTTTGCGGGCGTGCGCGTCGCGTCGCCGGGCCAGTTCGGCGTTACGGCGGCGTTCGAACTCGCTGGGGCGATCAAATTTCTGCCGGATGATTTCCGGCTGCTGGTCCGCGGAAACGGCCAGTCCCGCCCTGACCGACTCCAGCAGCGTCTCGCGGCGGCGCGGCGACATTCGCGCGGGCAAAAGATTTTCCACCGGATGATTTCCCGCCGCCGCGCACGCAACTTCCGTGAGCGTTTCATGGTTCAAGACAAAAAACGGCGGGCGGTTGGCGGCAATGGCCTCGCGCTCGCGCCAGTGCCAAAGCTCGCGCAAAACGGCAAGCTCCGCGCGGTTTAAGTGGCTGCTGCCCTTGATGCGCCAGGCAAAATCGCCATCCACGACCGGCGGCTGCGAACATTCGGCAATCAATCGCGCGCAGCTTTCCTGGTGCCACGCGAGCCGATTCTTCTGCTCAAGCCCCTGCCGCAGTTTGTCCGCCAGCGGCTTCAAATAATGCGTGTCGTTGCGGGCGTAGATTTCCATCTTCTCCGTCAGCGGACGCCGCGCCCAGTCGGCTTTCTGCGATCCCTTGTCCAGCTTCACGCCGAGAAATTTTTCAACCAGCGAACCCAGCCCGAACTGCAGTTCACCCAGCAGCCGCGCGGCGAGCATCGTGTCGAAAATCGCGGTCGGCGTGAATTGATGATGCTTGTGCAGCAGGCGCAGGTCGTAGTCCGAGCCGTGCATGATGATTTCGTGAGACTTGAGCGCGGCGAGCAACGGGGCGAGATCAATGCCGGCCAGCGGATCAACGAGCCGGTCGCCGGCGGTCGTGGTGATCTGAATCAAGCAGACTTTTTCAGGATAGGCATGCAGGCTGTCCGCCTCGGTGTCCAGCGCCAGCCATTCGGCGGATTTGATGGCAGGCAGCAGCGCGGCAAGTTTCGCATCGGTGTTTATCACATGGGGATTGTTATCAAAAAACGCCGGCATTTTAAGTTTTTATTTTGAAATTCCGGTTTTGGAGTTTTGAATCAGTCTCGACTTTTCCGGCGAAAGACTTGAAACTTCGAACCAGACAATATATGAATCTGGCCACGGCTTTTTCTGATTGCGCCCGGAAGCATGCGGGGAAAACCGCCGTTTTTTGGGGCGAGCAAGAAATCCCCTACTCCGGACTTTTCGACCAGTCGCAAGGAATCGCCGCCCACCTCCAGAACCGGTTTGGCGTGAAGCCGGGCGACCGCGTGGCATTGTGGCTGAAGAATTGCCCGGAGTTCATTTCGTGCGTCTTTGGCATTTTGGAGACCGGCGCGGTGGCCGTGCCCGTCAATAATTTCCTGAAGCCCGGCGAAGTCGCCTACATCCTGAACGACAGCAGCATTGACCTGGTCATCACCGATGCCGAACTGGGGCGGCACTCTGCGGAACTGAAATCACTCCGACCGCCAATCAAGTTTTTCCAGATCGAGGAAATCGCCGCGCTCGCGCCAGCCGGTTCACAATTCACAATTCACGATTCACGCACGGAAAAAGACCTCGCCGTCATCATTTACACCTCCGGCACGACGGGCAACCCGAAGGGCGCGATGCTTTCGCACGGCAACCTGCTGCACAACGTCGAGAGCTGCCGCATCGTGCTGGAGACGGTCGAAGACGATTGTCTGGCCGTGCTGCTGCCGTTGTTCCACACCTACATGATGACGGTGGGTATTTTCCTGCCGCTCACCGTCGGCGGCTCGATTGTCCTGGTGAAATCCCTGCATCCGCCGCGGGCGGTGCTACAGGAGATTTTTTCACGCAGGGCGACGATTCTGCCCGCCGTGCCATCGTTTTACCGGATGATGCTGTCCGCGCAGATTTCCGCGCAGCTGCCGGTCCGCATTTTCATCAGCGGTTCCGCCCCGTTGCCGATGCAAACGCTGAAGGAGTTCGAGAAGAAATTCGGCTTGCCGCTTATTGAAGGTTACGGGCTGAGCGAAGCCAGTCCGGTGGTGGCCAAAAACCCACTGCGCGGCATGCACAAGGCCGGCTCGATTGGCATTCCCATTCCCCATGTCGAGATGAGCGTGCAGGACGAGTCGGGAAAAATCCTTGGCGCAAACGAGACCGGCGAAATCTGCGTGCGCGGCGGCAACGTGATGCTGGGCTACTGGAACCAGCCCGTGGAGACGGCCAAGGTTTTTCGCGGCGACTGGCTGTTGACCGGCGACATCGGCCACCGCGATACCGACGGATATTATTACATCACCGACCGCAAGAAGGACATGCTGATCGTCAACGGCATCAACGTCTATCCGCGAGAGATTGAAGAAGTGATCTATCATTTTCCCGGCGTGAAGGAGGCGGCAGTCATCGGCGTGCCCGACACGCGGCGCGGCGAGCAGCCCATGGCGTTTGTCGCGGCAGCGGAAGGACAGACACTCGATGAAAAGGCGCTGTTACAATTCATCCGGGGCAAAATTGCGGATTACAAAACGCCAAAACACATCGTCATCCTGCCCGCGCTGCCCAAAAATGCGACCGGAAAGATTTTGAAAACGGAATTGAGGAAACAGGCGGCTAGGAAGCCGCTGTAAATATTTGATTCCCAAAGGGTTAATTCATTTCCTTTTCCAGGTTGCACAATGGATTTGGCTTGGTTAAGCTTCTGTCATCGTTTGGGCATGAAGCTCGGACGGTGAAAGTTTTTATGGCTGAAGGATATTGCGTCAAATGCAAGGCCAAGAAGGAAATCTCGAATGGCGTCGAGGAAACCATGAAGAACGGGCGCAAGGCGATCAAGGGTAAATGCCCGACCTGCGGCACGGTCATGTTCAAAATTCTGGGTGGCAAGGCTGCTCCGGCCACTCCCCCCGCCAATCCGCCGGCAAGCTGAATTGAATTATGCCTCTCCAGCTTGCCTACGTCATCGTCACCCCTTATTCGCTTTATAAGTCCCGCACCGGCGGGATCTTGAGCCGCCTCATCACGCGAACGGGACTCGATCTGGCCGCGATGCGGATGTTTGCGCCCGGCACGGAGCTGCCCAGACAATACGCCGAGGCGATTGTTTCCGCCGAAGACCCGCAGGACCGGAAAATTCAGGAACTGCTCCGCGACTACGTTCTCAAAAATTTTTCACCCGATCCCAAAACGGGACGCCGCCGGCGCGTAATGGTGATGCTTTTTCGCGGCGAGGATGCGGTGCGCAAAGTGCGCGCGGTTGTCGGCAATTTAAGCTCCGACCGCCGCAGCGGCGAGACGATTCGCGATACTTACAGTGATTTGATCATGGATGACGACGGGCGGACGGTTCGTTATTTCGAGCCGGCCGTTCTCGCCGCTCCGACCAACCGGGAAGCCGAGGCCAAATTGAAATTGTGGGCACGTTTTTCCGATTCCGACGGCGGCGTTTTGGAAAACATCATCCCCTATCCGGCCGGGCAGACCGGCGAGCGCACGCTGGTGCTCATCAAGCCGGACAATTTCAAGTTCACAACCGGGCGGCCCGGCAATGTCATTGATTTTTTCTCGCGCACCGGCCTTTACATTGTCGGCAGCAAGGTGCTGCACATGAGCCTGGCGCAGGCGATGGAATTTTACGGCCCCGTCCTCGAGATGTTGCGCACCAAGCTCAAGGAAGGCGTCAGCGAGCGCGCCAAATTGGTGCTCGAAAAGGAACTTGGCTTCAAAATTCCGCCTGACGCGCAGAAGGTCCTCGGCGACGTGCTCGGCCCGCTCCACGGCGACCACCAGTTTGATAATATCATGCGGTTCATGACCGGCCGCACGCCTTCCGAGTTCAAAACAAAGGCGGAGCGCCGCCAGCCCGGCACACAAAAGTGCGTCGCGCTGGTTTATGAGGGCGTGAACGCCGTCCGCAAAATCCGCGATGTGCTCGGCCCGACAGATCCCTCCAAGGCGCCGCCCGGCTCCATCCGCCGCGAATTCGGATCGAACATCACCGTCAACGCCGCGCACGCGAGCGACTCGGTGGAAAATGCCAAACGCGAGATGGCCATCGTCAATCCTGGCGAAAACAACTTCCGGCAGGTCGTCGAGGAAGTTTACGGGAAGCTGTAGGCGCTCAATTTCTCCAGCAGCCGCGCGTCGGCGGCGGGAAACTTGAATCCGGACAGTTCCGCCTTTTCCACCCACTTGAGCGCCGCGCAATCCAGCGGCTGCGGTTCGCCTGAAATCAGTTTGCAGACAAAGAATTTCAGCCGGACGGTTTTCTCCGGATAGGTGTGCGTGATGTCGTCAAACAATTCACCAACGGAGATTCCCACGCCAAGCTCCTCGTGGATTTCGCGGACGAGGCATTGCTCGAAGGATTCGCCGGCTTCAACTTTGCCGCCGGGAAACTCCCAAAACCCGCCAAGGTGGGATTTCGCAGGACGCTGGGTGATCAGAACTTTGCCGTTGCGGAAAATCAGCGCGGCGCTCACTTCGATGGAGTTATTGCTGGAGTCGGGGCCGGCCTTGCTCATTTCAATTAAAATTCAACTGAAAATCCGCGTCAGCGCCCGACGCTCTTGTAGACCCAGCCGAGCTGTTCCATTTCAACGCGGTCGAAAAGATTGCGCCCGTCAAACATGATCGGGTGCGTGAGAGACTTGCGCGCACGGTCGAGGTCGAGCGTCTTGAATTCATCCCATTCCGTCGCCACGACGAGCGCATCACAACCTTCGGCCACGGCGTTCATCTCATCTACATAGGTCACGTCCTTAAGGATGGCCCTTGCCTTGTCCATGGCCTTGGGATCATGGACGCGGAGCGACGCGCCCTCCTTTTGCAACCGCTGGCAAAGTTCGATGGCCGGTGACATGCGGATGTCGTCGGTGTTCTGCTTGAAGGCGAGGCCGAGCACGCCGATTTTTTTATCCTTCAGCACCCAAAGCGTGTCGGTGATTTTCTTGACGAAGCGGTCCATCTGCCCGGCGTTGATTTGCTGGACCTCCTTGAGCAGGCGGAAATCATAGCCGATCTGCTCGGCAATCTTGATGAAGGCGCTCAAGTCCTTCGGAAAACAACTGCCGCCGAAGCCGATGCCGGCATTGAGGAATCGGCGGCCGATGCGTTCGTCCAGGCCGATGCCGTTGGCCACCTCCTGCACATTTGCGCCGGCGGATTCGCAGACATTGGCGATGGCGTTGATGTAGGAAATCTTCAGCGCCAGAAAGGAATTCGCCGCGTGCTTGATGAGTTCGGCGGAATTGATGTCGGTGACAACTATCGGCGCGTTGAACGGCGCGTAAACCTCCTTCATCGCGGCAATGGGCCGTTGCGAGCGGACGCCGATGACCACGCGATCGGGCTGCATCAAATCGCCGACGGCGAAGCCCTCCCGCAGAAATTCGGGATTGCTGACGACATCAAATTCCGACTGGGATTTGCAGTAGCGTTTGATGGTTTCCGAGACCTTTTCGCCGGTTTTGACGGGAACGGTGCTCTTGTCCACGATAATTTTGTAATCGGTCATCGCGGCGGCAATGTCGCGCGCGACATGCTCGATGAAACTCAAATCCACCGAGCCGTCCGGCTGCGGCGGCGTGGGCACGGCGATGAAAATCACGTCGGACTTCCGAACGCCCTCGGCGGTGCTGTTGGTGAATTCAAGCCGCCCGCCGGCGACATTTTTCTTCACGAGATCTTCCAGACCGGGTTCGTAAATCGGGATGCCGCCGGATTGAAGCAACTTGACCTTCGCCGCGTCGTTGTCCACACACACGACATGATGCCCGACCTCGGCAAAACAGGTTCCCGTGACCAGGCCGACGTAGCCCGTTCCGATGATCGTCAACTTCATCTTATTTGCCCGATTTGGACGGAGCCGCCGGAATTGTCGCAGGCGCGGCTGTCGGCAGCTTGTTCCTCAACTCGATCAAATGCATCTCCGCCTCGGAGCCGAGCGAACCGTTGGGGTTGTCGCGGGCAACGTCCTGATAAAAAACAAGGGCTTCGTTGAGCTTGCCCTGGTATTCATCGATCCGGGCCAAGCCAAATTTTGCGGCGCTCGCGGCGGAGGCATCAGAAAATCCATTGACGACACGCTGGTAGGCGCTGACCGCCAGATCCGTTTTTCCCTGGGCATCGAGACACGCCGCCACGCCGAGGGCGGCTTGTCCAGAAAACTCGCTGTCGGAATGTCCGTCGAGAAATTTTTGGAACTGTGTCTGCGCATCGCTGAATTTGCCCGCATCGAACAACGCTGCCGCGCCCTGGAGCTGCGCGCGCTGTCCCGCAATCGTGCCAGGATGGAGCCCGGCGACTTTCAAGTAGGCTTCGGCCGACGGATTGCCGGCGGACAGTGCCACCTGCGTAAGCGCCTGCCCTGCGGCAATCTCCTTCGACTCGCGCTGGCAGGCCACAAACCAGATGATGAAAACGGCGACGAGGACGATGGCCCCACCGCCTATCAGCCGGTTTTTGTTGGTTTCAACCCAGGGCCACAATTTGAGAAAAAACAATGTTGTTGTGTCTTGCGCTTGCATAGCGAGCGGGGAGTCTTTCCTGTGGGCGGTGAAAACGCAAGCTGAAATCTTTGGCGAAATGGAAATTTTGCTTGAGTGCCGGGCGTCGGCGGGCTTCACTGGGCGGAGCGGAGAGATGGCCGAGTGGCTGAAGGCGACGGTTTGCTAAACCGTTATACGAGTTAAACCGTATCGGGGGTTCGAATCCCCCTCTCTCCGCCAGTCTTTCTACTGTCAAATTTCACCTACCCCAGCATGCTTTTGGCGCTGTCATGGTGAGGCTTGCGCTGGCATCCCGGCAACTTCGCCCGTGACTTTCAAACACACCACTGACGCAATCGCGTCGGGAGCTTTGTCGGGCAATTGTATCGCCACGCCTTGCGCAGTCTGCTGAAACTTCAGCGCATGATGCCGCGAGTCAGCAAGCAGATAAGCTTTGGTGATTTTCCCTTTCACGCCGGGCAGAACAATTTGTCCCGCCGGCCAGGCGAAGATGTGAATGTATATTTTCCCTGGCTTCGTTGTGCAACGCCAGTTCCACGCCGGAATGAATTTTGGATTACCGCGGCGATCCTTTTCGGTCGCGCTGAATGCTCCGGCCTCCGCCCCAAAAATCGTCGGGCTGGTGCCGTAAATTGCCTCGCCGTTCGCCTTCATCCACGCGCCGATTTCCTTGAGACGCTCCACTTCCGGCTTTGGAATCACGCCATCGCTCGTCGGGCCGACGTTCAGCAGATAATTTCCGCCCTTGCTGGCGATGTCGCACAAATTGCGTATGAGCGTTTCGGTGGACTTGAAATTGGTGTCATCGCTTTTGTAACCCCAGGTGTCATTGATCGTCATGCAGGTTTCCCAATCGCGGCCGGGATATCCCTTCGCGGGGATGGTCTGTTCCGGCGTCTCGGTGTCGCCCCTGAAGCCGCCGCCGAGCCGGTTGTTCATGATGATTCCGGGCCGCAGCTTTTCCACCACGTCGTAAAGTTTTTGAGCGCGATTGGTGTTCATGTCAATCGGCGTGTCCCACCAGAGCACGGCGGGAAACCCACCGTAGTTGGAAAGAATTTCCCTCACTTGTGGCACGGCGATTTTGTCAATGTAGTCGTCCATGTCGTGTTGCTGGGCCGGATCCCACTTGCCGCCGGACGCGGATCCGCCGTTGTTCCAATCCTGCGCCTGCGAATAATAAAAACCGAGCTTGATGCCTTCTTTTTTGCACGCGGCGGCGAGTTCCTTGAGCGGATCGCGGCCGAACGGTGTGGCCTTGACAATGTTCCAATCGCTGGCCTTCGAGTCGAACATCGCAAAGCCGTCATGATGCTTGCTCGTGATGACAATGTATTTCTGCCCGGCGTCCTTTGCGATTTTCACCCATTCCTCGGCGTTGAAATTGGTGGGGTCGAATTCCTTCGCGTAGCCTTGATACTCGGCCATCGGGATTTTCCCGCGGTTCATGATCCATTCACCGATGCCCGGCACCGGCTTGCCGTTGTAAAATCCGGCGGGCACGGAATAAACGCCCCAGTGGATGAACATGCCGAATTTCGCCTCGCGCCACCACGCCATGCGGGCGTCGTGCTGGGACTTGGTCTCCTCGGCGGAACAAAAAGTTGCGCCCAACGCGGTGGCAACCAGAACGCATGCCAGCAATTTGGATTTCATGATTTTGATTTGCCAGAATGACAGACCCAATGCGAGCAAAAAACCGGCCGCACCCCAACCGACCGACGCCGTCTCCAGCGGTCCATGGCCGGCTGGCGCAACCGCGGATGCAGCCATGCAAATGGCAATTAGATTTGTTTCAACAAATCTTTGGCATCGAAGCGAACTTTTGCCAGCTTCGCATATTTGTCGGCGGGCGACCGGTAGCCGAGTGCACAGGCAACAACCGTTGTGTAGCCGGTGCCCTGCAAATTCAAAATGCGGTCGTATTCGGTGGGAACAAGGCCCTCCATCGGACAGGCGTCCACGCCGAGCATGGCAGCACAGGTCATTAAATTCCCCAGCGCAATGTATGCCTGCCGCGCCGCCCATTCATGCGCGGTTTTGCCGCGCGGGCCGTGAACGATGTCGCCAAGCATCATGCCGCGATAGGCGTTCAGCGCGTCGGCGGGCAGTTTGCGGATTTCCACCGTGCGCCGGATGAGCTTGTCCACGTCGGCCTCGGCCATTGATGTCTTTGCGGTGAAGACGACAAAATGCGAGGCGTCTACGACCTGTTTCTGCCCCCACGAATGCGGCACCAATTCCGCCCGCCGGGCCGGATCAGCGACGACCAGAAATTTATAGGGTTGTAGGCCATAGGAAGTCGGCGTGAGAAGCAGTGCGCTTTCCAGCGCCTGCCAGATGCCGGCGGGGATTTTTTTTGCCGGGTCAAAAACCTTTGTGGCATAGCGCCACTCAAGCGCCGTTAGAAGTTCCTGTGGATTCAAGCCGCTCATAATTTCCTTTGTCATGACGTTGAAAATGCCACAACGCGCTCAAAATGCAAATCACCCGTTCGGCCGGGCGCGCCTTCCGCAGCCCATCAGTTTTCCGTTTCTTGCGGTTGCGCTGAAAACCGGGGTGAAGCAAACTGCCGGCATGAATTCACAGCCTGGGCTTCGCATTCGTCGCGCCACGCTGGACGACCTCGCATCGCTGCGGACGATCTGGCTTTCCATGCTGCTGCCGGCGGACAAATTGGAAAAGCGGCTCAAGGAATTTCAGGTTGTGGAAAATGCGGGCGGAGAAGTGCTCGGTGCCGTCGGAATCCAGTTTTCCAGGCAACACGCCCTGCTCTTCGGCGAAGGATTTTCGGATTTTTCAGTCGCCGACACCGCGCGGGAATTGTTCTGGCAGCGGATTCAGACGCTTGCCGCCAACCACGGCATCTTCCGAATCTGGACGCAGGAAAATTCCCCATTTTGGCTGCATTGGGGATTTCAACCGGCGGATGCGGAAATCCTGTCGCGCCTGCCGGATGAATGGAAGGCCGAAGGCAAATGGTTCACGCTCGAACTCAAAAACGAGGCGGCTGTCAACGCCGCGCTGGAGAGCAAATTCGCCGGCTTCATGGATGGTGAGAAAAAACAGACGGCAAAGGTCGCCGCTCGCGCCAAAAAAATAAGGACCGTGATCATCGTCACCTGCCTCGGCGTTTTCATCGTCTGCCTGGCGGCATTAATTTACCTGCTCATCGATCGCAATCCATTCAGACAGTGACGCAAACGCCGCGCTTGAAACCGAAACACAGTTGCCCGCGGAGTTCAAGCTTCAGCTTTCGGCGTGTTGAATTCATCGGCGTGATACGAGCTTCGCACCATCGGTCCGCTCGCCACATGGACAAATCCCATTCCCCGCGCCGCGTTGCCGAAGGCGGAAAATTGCTCCGGTGAGACAAACTCAACCACCGGCAGATGCTTCAATGTCGGCTGAAGATACTGGCCGAGCGTGAGGATGTCGCAACCGGCACGGCGCAGATCCTCCATCGCAAGCATGACTTCCTCTTCCCGCTCGCCCAGGCCAAGCATCATGCCGGATTTCGTAAAAATGGAACTACCACGCTTGGTCTTCACCTTGCGCAGCACCGTCAAAGACCGGTCGTAAGTCGCGCGATGCCGCACACTCGGCGTGAGCCGCCGGACGGTTTCCAGATTGTGATTGAAAATGTGCGGATTCGCCGACAGCACGGTTTCGATGGAAGCATCGCTGTCGTTAAAATCCGGAACCAGCACCTCGACGATCGTTTCCGGATTCAATCTGCGAACCGCCTCGATTGTCCGCCGGAAATGGTCCGCGCCGCCGTCCTTCAAATCATCGCGCGCCACCGCCGTGATAACGATGTGCCGCAACCGCATCCGCCGCGTCGCCTCGGCCACGCGCATCGGCTCATCGGCTTCGAGCGCAAGCGGCTTGGCCGTGCTGACCGCGCAAAAGCCGCAGGCGCGCGTGCAGCGGTCTCCGGCGATCATGAACGCCGCCGTGCTTTTTTCCCAGCATTCCCAATGGTTCGGACATTTCGCACTTTCGCAGACCGTGTGCAGCTTCAGTTCGCCCAGCAGGTTGCGCGTCTGTGCGAAGCCGTCCGACTTGGGCAGGTTGAAGCGCAGCCATTCCGGCAGGCGCGGGCGTGTCTTCAAATCAGTCATCGTCATTGCGGTTCCATTTTGCCACAGATGAAACGCGGATTAAACACGGAAACGGCGTTGCTGCTCAATTTCTGAATCCGTGTTTCAACCGGGTTCAATCCGTGGCTGAAATCTTTTCCCAAAATTTGGCCAGTTCCTCCGGCCCGAAATCGGCGAGAATTTTGCCGTCCACATCAATCACCGGTGCGAGGCGCTGGCCGGAGAGATTGACCATTTCGGTCATCGCGCTGTCATCGGCAATCACGTCAAGCGTCTCGTATTGGACGCCGCGCTCGTCGAGCCACTGCCGGGCCTTGTGGCACCATGGGCAGTGCGGTTTTATAAAAAGGCGGATATTCATTTGGTTTCTGCAAAAACTCTGCGGACAGGTTAATCCAATCCGCCCGATGATCAAAATAAAACGCCGGGCCTCCATGACTTGTCCGGTTCAAACCGCCGGGTGCGCAAAGCCGGATTGTTTGAAGGCCGGCATTGATATCTGGAACGACATGCCTATAATTTTTTCAATTTGGAAATGCAATGCCAAGTGAAACAACGATTCCAACCAAAGCGAAACGCCTGTTTTCAGGATTTTAATTTGTCCACCGCATGAACACCACCACTCAAAGCCCTTACAACGCGACGATCGTCGGACGCGAAGAAATCCATTCCGGACTGATTGTGCTCCGGGTCCGGCCCGACGACGAGCTGTTTGACTTCAAGCCCGGCCAATTTGGTGTGCTGGGACTCCAGGGCAGCGCGCCGCGCCTGCCGGAGGCCGAGCCGGAAGAAAACCCGGCCGGGGCGGACAAGATGATCCGCCGCGCCTACTCCATCGCCTCGTCGAGCGTGGAGCGCCGCTATGTGGAATTTTACCTGACGCTCATCACCAGCGGGCAGCTCACCCCGCGCCTGTTTGCCTTGAAACACGGTGACCGCATTTTTCTCGGCCCGAAGGCCAGCGGGATGTTCACGATTGACCGCGTGGCACCTGACAAGTCGGTCATACTCATCGCGACCGGCACGGGCCTGGCACCTTACATTTCCATGCTGCGGACGATTCTCATGATCGAAACGCGGCGCAAATTCGTCGTCCTGCACGGTGCGCGCCACAGTTGGGATCTCGGCTATCGGGGCGAGCTGGAAACCCTGGCCCGCCTGCGGCCAAATTTCACCTACATTCCCAGCATCACGCAACCCGACAAGGACCCTCATTTCACCGGCCGCGCCGGACGCATCCAGAACCTGTTGGAAGAGGGTGTGGTGGAAAAAGAATCCGGCCTGGCGATCGACCCCGCGCTGGCCGATGTGTTCCTCTGCGGCAATCCTGAAATGGTCAAAGCCGTCAAAGCCCAGCTCGAAGCCAAAGGCTTCACGACCGGCGACAGCAAAGCCCCCGGCACCATCCATGTCGAGGAATATTGGTAGGCCTGCAACGCGTCCGAGTCCTATTCACCAACCAGTTTTTTGTAATCCTCCGGCAAGAGGAGCGCGTTCAGTTCCGCCGCGTTGGTAAGCTTGATTTTGTAAAACCATCCGTCGCCGTCGGGCGCAGTGTTCACCAGTGCAGGATTGTCCACCACAGCGGGATTGATAGCGGTGATTTCTCCACTGACGGGCGAATAGATGTCGCTCGCGGTCTTGACGGATTCCACCACGGCGCAGGCTTCGCCGGCCTTCACCTTGCGGCCCACGGCGGGCAGTTCCACAAACACAATGTCCGTCAGCTCGGCCTGCGCGTGGTCGGTGATGCCCACGGTGGCGGTGTCGCCGCTGACGTGGACCCATTCGTGCGATTTGGCGTATTTCAGATCAGAAGGAATGTTGCTCATAAATTGTGGGGCATATTTCACCGCAAAGACGCCCGGACGCAAAGCAGAATCTTCGTGTGAGAATATCAGAAAATTGTTTTGAATAAGGAATCCATGAAACCATGAAATCAAATTCACCTGGTTTCCTGGCTTCCTTATAAAATTGATTGGCGTCCACTCTGGCTTCGCATCACAAAAACTGCGTCAGCAAGCTGGGCGCGCAGCCTAACAAGATCACCAGCAAGGCCAGCAGTGCAAGCGCCAGAAACGTCAGTAGCGGCACTTTGATGGCCGGCGCATCCTCGGCGGCGTCCTCGACATAAGCCGCTTTAAGCACGCGCAGATAGTAGTAGAACGACACCGCGCTCATGGCGATGGCCAGAATCACCAGCCAGAGCAGGCCAAGATTCGCGCCCGCGCTGACGACGGCGCTAAACAAAAAGAATTTGCCGATGAACCCGGCGAGCGGCGGAATGCCGCCGAGCGACAGCAGAAAAATCATCAGACACAGCGACAAGCCCGGGGCGCGCTTGCTAAGGCCGGCGAAGTTTTTGATCGCATCGCCTCCCGTGGCTTCTTCCACCACCGTCACCACGCCGAACGCGCCAATCGTCGTCAGCGCATAGGTGATGACATAGAACATCATGGCGCTGGCGCTGGCCGGCGTGTTACACAAAACGCCAAGCAGCATGTAACCGGCGTGCGCGATGGCCGAGTAGGCCAACATGCGTTTGACGCTGGATTGCACGATGGCGGTGAGATTGCCCAGCACCATCGAAAGCGCGGCGATGATGGCCACCACCGGCGTCCAGCCGGAAAGGTATCCGTGCCACACGGCGCTGCCTTCCGCACCAACGAAGCCGAGCGTGAAAATCTTGGCGAGAACGTAGAAGCTCGCAACTTTGGAACCAGAGCCGATGAACGCCGCGCTCGGCGTGGGCGCACCTTCGTAGGCGTCCGGCGCCCACAGATGAAACGGCACGGCGGCGACTTTGAAGCCGAAGCCGATGACCGTCGTCACCAGCACGACCAGCAGCAACGGATCAAATCCTTTGCCGGCAATGCCGATGGCAATTTCGCGCAGGTTGGTCGAGCCGGAAATGCCGTAGAGCAGACTGAAGCCGAACAGCAAAAACGCCGCCGACATGCCTCCGAACAAAAAGTATTTCAGCGCGGCCTCGGCGGATTTCTCGTTGTGCTTGTTGAACGCGGTGAGGATGTAGAGCGCGAGGCTGGCGAATTCCAAAGCGATGAAAACCATCAGCAAATCCTCGGTGCTGACCAGGAACATGAGGCCGATGGTGCCGAGCAGAACCAGCGAAAGATATTCGCCGACGTGGTTCGTGAACTTGCCAGACGTGGAAATCAGGATGGTGAAAACTGTCAGCGCGAGCAGCGCGACTTTCACGAAGTCGGACGACGGACTCACGACGAGCAGGCCGTTGAATAGATTCGCTTCGGTGTGACGCGTGAACGCCAGCAGCGCGGCGGAGGCGCAACCGAGAATGGCAAGCAGCGCGCCAACGTTGAAACGGGCGGCGATGGATTTGCCGCGCAGCACGGTCACATCCGCACCGAGCACGACCAGCACCGTCAGCGTCACGATGGTTTCGGGTGCGGCGAGCTGGAGGATTTGCAGATAGTTCACCGGGTTCATTGTGAACCTCCTTTCACCAGCAGGCGGGCAAACATCGAAAGAGGCGAGTTAAAACACGGCTCAATCCAGTTCATCAGCAATCCGGGGAAAAGCCCGATGACCAGCGACGCGCCAATCAGCATCACCGCTCCAAAACGCTCCGGCATGGAAATCGGTTCCATCGGATGAGCGTGGTCAACCGGCTTCGGCGGCGCATCGGAATAAAACCCTTTTTGGATCGCCCGCAGCGTGTAGGCCACGCCGATGAGAATGCCGACGCCGGAGAGAATCGTCAGCTTCGGGAAGACCGTCCACGCGCCCATCAACACCTGCAATTCCGCAATGAAACCGCTAAAGCCGGGCAATCCCATCGAGGCGATGCCCGCGATCACAAACGTCACACCCGCGAACGGTAGCAGGTTGCCGAGCTGCATCGTTTCGAGGTCATTGAAATCGCGCGTGTGGGTGCGGTCATAAACCATGCGGCCAACGACACCGAACAGCAGCCCGGCGATGATGCCGTGCGAGAACATTTGCAGCACCGCGCCGTCAAGGCCGATGGTGTTGAGCGTCGCGAGGCCGAGCAGCACGAAGCCCATGTGGCTCACGCTGGAATAGCCGATGACAAATTTGAAGTCGCGCTGCACGAGCGCCACGCCCGCGCCATACACAATGCCAGCGACGGCGAGACAGGCGATGTCTCCCTGCCACATCCGCACGCCTTCGGGGAACATCACCATCGCCACGCGCAGGCAGCCGTATGCGCCTAACTTCATCACCACGCCGGCAAGCAACATCGAACCCGCGGTCGGAGCGGCGACATGACCAGTCGGCGCCCACGTGTGAAACGGCCACATGCCCGCGAGAATCGCAAAGCCGACGAACACCAGCGGGAAAACCCAATGTTGAAATGCGATGGGGAACGCGACTTTCGACAATTCGATCAAATCCAGCGAAGCGTGGCCGAGCCGGCCTTTGGCCACCACCCACGCGGCGATCAGGCCGATTAGCACGAGATGGCTACCGACGAACGAATACAGCGCCAGTTTCATCGCGCCGTATTCCTTGCGCGTGCTGCCCCAGCGCGCGATCAGGAAGTATTTTGGGATGATCGTCAGCTCGTAAAATACGAACAGCAGCAGCACGTCAAAGCTGAGGAATACGCCATACACGCCGCCGATGAGCGCGAGGTAGAACGCGAAAAATTCCTTCGTCCGCTTCTCGATGTTCCAGGAAAATAAAATTCCGCTCACGGCCGCCAGTCCGGTCAGGACGACTAGCACCAGGCTGATGCCGTCGGCCGCGAGGTAGTAGTGTGCGCCAATAGAAGGAATCCAAGAAACTCTGGTGATTTCGGTAACTTTGCCCGGATCTGTTTGCTGAATCGCGCCGACAAACGCCACGACGCAGCCGGCGATGGCCGTGAGCAGCGCGACGATGCGGGCGGCACGCGCGTTGTCGCGCGGCAGAAGCATCAGCACCAGCACCCCGATGAACGTTATGTAAATGGTCCAGGCCAGCATTTTAAAAATTCAGTTGTTGCACCAGTTTCACGACGGTCGCGTCCACCGCGCCCAAAATAAATTGCGGCCAGATGCCCAGCACGAACATCAGCGCGATGCTCGGCAGGACGAGAAAACGTTCCGCCGTCGTGAGGTCGGGCATTTTCGCCCAGCGCTCGTTCAGCGGTCCGCAGAAAACGCGCTGGATGAGTGTCAGCAGGAAAATCGCGGTGACGAGCAGGCCGATGGTCGAAATCGCCGCCGCCCACGGCGCGAGCGGAAACACGCCTTTGAAAATCAGGAATTCGCCGACAAAGCCGTTCAATCCCGGCAAACCGAGCGAGGAGAAAATCGAAATGCCCATCAGGCCGGTGAACACGGGAATGATTTTGCGCAGGCCGCCGAAATCGTCGAGTCCGCGCAAACCGCCGGAGCGTCTTTCGAGGAGCGCGACGAACAGGAACAGCGCGGACGCCGTGAGGCCGTGGTTGAACATTTGCAGCAGCGCGCCGTCGAGCGCGGCGGCTTTTTGCAGATCGGAATTATTCACGCCGGTCGCAACGGCCGTCGCCGCGAACAGCGCGAGCAGGCAGTAGCCGAGATGGTTGATGGACGAATACGCGATCATGCGCTTGATGTCTTTTTGCGCGAAAGCGGCGCAGGCCGAGAGCACGATGGTCGCCACCGCGAGCCAGAGCAGCGGCGTCAGCACGGCGCGGATTTGGTCGGGGAAAATCGGCAGCAGAATCCGCAGGAAACCATACACGCCCATTTTGGACATGACGCCGGTGAGCAGCATCGTGACCGGGCTGGGCGCTTCGGAATACGCGGCCGGCAGCCAGGTATGGAACGGAATCAGCGGCACCTTCACCGCGAAGCCGAGGAATGCGCCGAAGAAAATAATCAGGCCGATATTTTTCCAGCCGAAAGCTGCTTGTAACTTGGTGACGAGAACGCCGCTCTTCGCCATGCCGGCGAGTTCGATGAAATCAAAGCTGCCGGTTGCCAAGCGGATTGCCAGAAAACTCAACAGCAACGCCACGCTGCCGACCATGGTGTAGATGAAAAATTGCGTCGCCGCCGGGCTGCGCTTCGGGCCGCCCCAAAGTTTGATCAGGAAAAACGCGGGGATCAGGCCGAGTTCCCAGAACAGGAACCAGTGGAAAAAATTCAGCGCGGTGAACGTGCCGAATAGACCGGCCTGCAACCACAACACCAGTGCGTAATAAACATGCGAGTTATTTTGTTTTCCGTCGGCAAACAAAGTTCCTGAAACCAGAATCGCCAGCGGCGTGACAATCGCCGTCAGCAAAACCATCAGCGCGCCAAGGCCGTCCACGCCGAGAAAATATTGGATGCCAATCGTCGGCACCCAATCAAACTTTTCAACAAATTGAAGATCGCCGGATTTGAAGTTGAAATGCAGCCACAGACAAATCGCGCCGCCGAGGCCGACCAGGCTGGTCGCCAGCGCAAGACCACGCGCGAGGTTTTTGCGTTCCGCGCCGAGGCCGGCGACGACAATGCCGCCTATGAACGGGACGAGAGTCAGGATGGTCAGCCAGTGATTCATGCTTTGCGCCCCCAAATCAGGAAAATGATCAGCGCGACGAGCGCCACGCCGATGATGCGGAGGTAGGTTTGCACGCGGCCGGTGTGCAGCTTGGAAAGTCCGCCGCCGCCTTCGCGTAGCGCCTCGCAGCCGGTGTCGAAGCCGAGGTTCACAAAATATTCATCCGTCAGCCGGTAGAGCCAGGCGAGACCGACGGTGACGTATTTGACAAGCAAAACCGCGCTGCCGAAAATCCATTGGTCGGCAAAATCACACAGCCGCGCAGCAAAGGCGTTGAAGCGGATGACCGTCGCTTCGTAGATTTCATCGATGAAATATTTATTTTCGAGCAACTTGTAAATGAACGGCTGCGCGGCTTCCAAAACATCTTTTTCCGCGACCGTTTTGCGCTGGCGTTTGCCGTAAAGAAACCAGCCGAGGCCGAGGCCGGTGAAAACAATTGCCGCCGATGCGACCATCAGGCCAAGCGTGCCGGGTTCGGCAAGCTTGCTAAAATCTAATTTGAATTCTTCGCCGGTTAGGTAGCCGTCAAACCACGGCCAGGCGGGCGTGCCGACGAAGCCCAATAAAATGGCAAACCCCGCGAGTATGATCAAAGGAACGGTCATAACAGCGGGGCTTTCGTGCGGATCGTGGCTATGAAATTCGGAAGAATGGGAATGATCGGGCGCGGTGTGGCCGTGAGCGGATCTATCTTCGTGGCCGCGATAGCTGCCGAAGAAAACAAGCGCAACTTGGCGCGTCATGTAAAACGCCGTGAACAGCGCGCCGGTGCAGCCCAGCAAAAATGGAATGTGCGACACCGGCCAGTTGTGCGCGGAATGAAGAATTTCGTCCTTGCTCCAAAAGCCGGAAAAGAACAGCGGGAAACCGGCGAGCGCCAACATGCCGACGGCATAAACCGCGAAGGTCACCGGCATATATTTTTTCAGCCCGCCCATTTTGCGCACGTCCTGTTCCTCGTGGCAGCCGTGGATGACGGAGCCGGAACCGAGGAACAGCAGCGCCTTAAAAAATGCGTGCGTGATGAGGTGGAACATGCCGACCGCCACACCGCCGACGCCCAGACCCATCATCATGTAGCCGAGTTGCGAAACGGTGGAATAAGCGAGGATGCGCTTGATGTCGTTTTGCGCGACCGCGATGCTCGCGGCGAAAATTGCGGTGATGGCTCCAACCCAGGTGATGACGGTCAGCGAGGTCGTGACAGGAACGCCGTGCGCGCCAATGATGCCGCCAATGGACATCAGCGGATAAACGCGGGCGACGAGGAACACGCCGGCGGCCACCATCGTGGCTGCGTGAATCAAAGCGCTGACGGGCGTCGGGCCTTCCATCGCGTCCGGCAACCAAACATGCAGCGGAACCTGGCCGGATTTGCCGACAGCTCCGAGGAAAATCAGGAGGCCAATCGCCGTCACCACCGCGAATCCCGCGACCGGCGGAGCAGCCAGCATCGTGTTCAAGGCAGCGGTTTCAAGACAGCCGGTATGTTCAGGCGTGTAAAAATTCAGCGTGCCGGTTTGCGCGTAGAGCCAGACCATCCCGAGCAGCAGGCCAAGATCGCCGATGCGCGTGGTGATGAAAGCTTTCTTCGCCGCCGCCGCCGCGCTCGGTTTGTGATACCAGAAACCGATGAGCAGATAGCTGGTCAAGCCGACGATTTCCCAAGAGACGAAAAACAGAAACAGATTGTTGGCGATGACCACGCCCAACATTCCCGATGCGAACAGCGCAAGGAAGCAGAAGAACCGCATGAAATTTTCGTCGTGCGCCATGTAGCCGACGCTGAAGATGAAAATCAACATGCCGACAAACGTCACCATGACGAGCATAATGGCCGTCAGCGGATCGAGCACCCAGCCGATGTCCATCCATTGGCCGCCAAACTGAATCCAGTTGAAACTGAAAACTTCGCGGAACGCGCCTTCTCCGTGATGGCCGAGCGTGGCGCTAAACGCACAGAGCGAAAGAAGGAAGCCGAGTGCCATCGAGCCGATGGCAAGCGTCGCCGCGAGTTTCCGCGCCGGCTGTTTGTTGACGGCGATGATGCCTGCCGCGAACAACGGCAGCGCAGGAATCAACCAGAGATTTTTGACGATCCAGATCATCCCTTCAGCTCCTTCACTTCATCCAAATTGGAGGTTTTTTTGTGGCGATAAATCGCGATGATGAGCGCGAGGCCAACGGCCGCTTCCGCGCCCGCCATCGCCATGGAAAAAAGGACGAAGATAAAACCGGTCAGTGCCTCGGGATGCGGACTGAACCGCCAGAAGGCGATCAAATTCAGATTCGCGGCGTTCAGCATCAGCTCGATGCCGATGAGCACGAGGATCGCGTGCCGCCGCGTGACCGCCCCGGCGAAACCGATGGCAAACAGCAGCGCGGAAATTAAAAGGCAAGCTTGCAACGGGCTCATTGGTAACCTCCGACTTCCGATTTCGATTTTTGCGAATCTTCTTTCAAAGCAATAATCACCGCACCGATCATTGCGGCAGTGAGCACTAGGCCGATGATTTCAAGCGGCAGAACAAATTTCGTCATCAGCGCGTCGCCGACGTTTTTGACGGTGGCCACGGGCGCGGGCGGAGTTTCTTTTGGAATCGCCGAACTGTTCAGCACCGCCCAGCCGAGCATCGTGAAGACCAGGGCGGAAACCGCGATGCCGGCCATCCAACCGGAAGTCAGCACGCTTTTTTCGGGGGCTTCGCCGCTGCGCGTCAGCAAAATGGCGAACACGATGAGGATGGCGATGGCGCCGACGTAAACCAGAATCTCTGCAAAACCGACGAACTGCGCGTCGAGTTGAAGATACAGCGCCGCGATGCCGGAAAATGCGACCGCCATCGCCAGCGCGCAATGCACCAGATTGCGCAGGCTCATGGCGAACGCCGCGCCCAGCAGCGTCACGAATCCAGTGATGATGAAAAAAGGTGACATGGTTTATTCGGCGTAGCGATAAATGCGTTTGCCGAAGTTTTGGTTTTGCATCAAGCTGCGGCCGAGAATGGCATACGCGCCGAAAATAATCGCGGAGCAGACCAGCCAGCGCGGCCAGTCGGCGGCCATGTAATGCCAGATGCCGGCGACGAGGATGTTGATGAGCGCAAGCGGCAGCATGAATTTCCAGGCGAAGTTCATCAGTTGATCCATCCGCAAACGTGGCAGCGTCGCGCGGATCCAGATGAAGACGAACACAATCGCCATCAGCTTCGTGAAAAACCAGACATACGACGGAATCCAGGTCAGGAACGAAACCGGCGAAGTCCAGCCGCCGAGGAACAGCGTGATGCCGAGGCCGATGATGGCGAACATGCCGAGGTATTCACCGAGGAAAAAGAGCGCAAACTTGAAGCCCGAATATTCCGTGAAATAGCCGGCGATGATTTCGGATTCGGCTTCCGGCAAGTCAAACGGCGTGCGGTTGGATTCCGCGAGCGATGCGATGAAGAACAAAATGAATCCGACCAAACCCCACGGCGTGAAGACGTGCCAGTGCGCGATGCCGAAGGTGTATTGGTTTTGGTGGGCGATGATGTCGTTCAGGTTGAGCGAGCCGACGACCATCACCACCGTCACGGCGGAAAGGATGAGCGGGATTTCGTAACTGACCATTTGCGCAATCGCGCGCATCGCACCGAGAAGCGAGTATTTGTTGCGGCTCGACCAGCCGGCCATGAAAACGGAGAGTTCCACCGCACCGCCGACGGCAAAGAAAAAGAGCAAGCCGGCATCGTAGTCGGTGATGGTCATGTTTTTGCCGAACGGCAGCACCGCATAGGCGAGCAGCACGGGAATCAACATCACCACCGGCGCAAGGAAATGGACGACCTTGTCCGCCGCGCGCGGCACGATGTCTTCCTTCGTGAGCATTTTCACGCCGTCAGGAATGAACTGGCCAAAACCGGCGAGACGGATTTTGGTGAACGGGATGCCGACGCGGTTCGGGCCGTAGCGGTTCTGAATGCGGCCGATACCTTTGCGTTCGAAAATGGTGGTGACGGAAAACACGGCGGGAAACACTGACAAAACAAACGCGATGCAAATCAATGACGACGCCAGCGGACGACACGCTTCCGGCACATAGCTCACCAGCCAGTGCAGGGCGGTCACAAAAATTTGATCAAGCTTGTCGAACATTTTTCTTTTCGTTCTTAAATTTTATTTCGCCGGTGGCGGCGGTGTCGTTGGAGCCGGAGCCGCGATTGGCGCTGTGGCAGCGGCGACCGCAGCTTTCGCCTTCGCTTCGGCGTCCGCTTTTATTTTTGCTTCCGCAGCGGCTTTGGCTTTGGCCTCGGCCTTGGCTTTTTCTCCGGCGATGACCGCGTCTGATTCAGCGGCGTCCTGTGGATGCATTTTTTGGTAATAGCTGTTGGACTTGGCGAGCTTGTCTTTCGTCAGCAGCAGACCGCCGAAGCGGTCGTCGGTGCTCAATTCAAACTTGGTGTCCATTTTGATGGATTCGAACGGGCAAACCTCGACACAAATCTGGCAGCTCATGCAGACGGAAATATCAATGTCGAATGTCGCCGGATAAATCTGCGGCTGGCCTTTGTAATCAGGCTTCTTGTCCTTGCTCTTGACGATGTAGATGCACTTGGGCGGACATTCCTTCTCGCAAATCTGACAGGCGACGCAGCGCAAACCTTTTTCCCAATCGTCGCCGTCATAAACGAGAAACGGGAACTGCCGGGTGTTCTCTTTCGGCGCGAGGTGCTCTTCGGGATACTGCACGGTCGTAAGCCGTTCCTTCGAGACGTAGCTCCCGAAGAAATTCTTGGCGGTCACCGCCATGCCCTTGATGATTTGCTCGCCTAACATTTTTGCTCCATCAAATCGGTTTTCATCGGTCCACCTCGCCGAGAACAATGTCCACGCTGCCGAGAATGACCACGGCGTCCGAAATCCGGTGGCCGAGGCACATGTCTTCGAGCACCGTCAAATTGACGAAGCTCGGCGGCCGCACGCGGTAGCGATACGGATTCGGCGAACCGTCGCTGATAAGATAAAAGCCGAGTTCGCCTTTCGGACCTTCCACGCGGCCGTAAACTTCGCCGGGCTTCGGACGGAAACCGCGTAGTTTCGACTTCGGATCCATGACAGGGCCGGCGGGAATGTCGCGCAGCGCCTGCTCCAAAATCTTGATGCTCTCGCGCATTTCCAGCACGCGCACCATGTAGCGGTCGTAGATGTCGCCGTGCTCGCCGACGGGAACCTGAAAATTGAACCGGCTGTAAATGCCGTATTTGTCCACCTTGCGCAGGTCGTAGTTCACGCCGGCGGCGCGCAGCATCGGACCGGTGATCGACGCGTTGACCGCCAGTTCCTTCGGCATGACGCCGATGAATTGAGTGCGTGCGAGGACAATTTCGTTCTCGGTGAGAAAGGTTCCGAATTCGTCGAGAAACTTGCTGTAGTCGCTGACAACTTTTTTCGTCTGCGCAATCCATTCGTCGTTGACGTCCACGCGGACGCCGCCGAAGCGCATGTAATTGCACATCATCCGCGCGCCGCTGACGGACTCGAAGATGTCGAGGATTTTTTCGCGTTCGCGGAAGGCATACATCATCGGCGTGCCGAGTGCGCCCATGTCCTGCAGGAAAAAACCAATGAGACAGGTGTGATTCTGGAGCCGTGTGAGCTCGGCCATGATGACGCGGATGTATTCCGCGCGTTCGGGCACGGCCAGGCCGGCGAGCTTCTCCACCGTGAGCGCGTAGGCCCAGTTGTTCGTCATCGAACAAAAATAATCCAGCCGGTCGGTGTAAGGCATCGAGGCGAGATAGGAAATGTTCTCGCCGATTTTCTCGTGATTGCGGTGCAGGTAGCCGAAGACCGGCTTGAGCTTCACGACGGTTTCGCCATCCAGCACCACATCCATGCGGAACACGCCGTGGGTGGACGGATGGTGCGGCCCCATCGAAATCTCCAGCAATTCGCCGATGGGCGTGCCGCTCTCGTCCAGTTTCGGCTTCACCTCAAAACTTTTCGGCGGCATGGCGGCAAGGGAACTCACGCTTTCACCTCCGCCTTCGGTTCCGCCGGATAATGCTTCTTCGCCTCGACTAAAACTTCGTCGTGCGGCGTCGGCTCGTATTCAAAATCGTCCGGCGCAACATAATCGCGGCGCATCGGAAAGCCGACAAACTCGTCCCACATCAAAATCCGGCGCAGGTCGGGATGCCCGTCAAAAATCACGCCATACAAATCGAAAATTTCGCGTTCCTGAAACTCCGCGCCGCGCCAAAGCGGCGTCAGCGATGGCAGGTGCGTCTTGTCCGTCCGGTTTTCCGTGCGCATCCGCAGGATGACTGGACCGTGCTTCAGCTCCATTGAATAGAGGTGATAGACGACTTCGAGATGCCCGGAGCGCAACGTCTCGATGGTTTCCTCGACTTCTTTTTCCGCACCCTCGACCAGCACCATTTTTTTGACCTTGGTTTTGATTTTTGCCTCCGGCCAGTCAATGCCGGTGACGTTCGAGCAGTAATCGAGTTTCAATTGCGCGTCGTCGCGGAGAAATTTCGCCACGTCAAATGCGCGGTCGGATTCCACCAACAGCGAGCGCTCGCCCGCCGGGCATTCGTTCGGAAGAATGTCCAGCTTGGTCAGCGGCAGCGCGGCTCCGAGGCGCGTCTTGATTTGTTCGAGTGTTTCCACGGCTTAGCGTTTGATCATCGGCGGCTGCCAGACTTCGGGATTTTTCGGCGGTTCGAGATCGTGTTCGCCGTAGGCCGGCACCGGATATTCGCCTTCGATCTCGGCGTTGAGATGGCGCGGACGATCCGGCCCGGTGAGCTTCTGGTTCCGGATTTTTTCCTGCAAAGTCATGATCGCGTGGATCAGCGCCTCCGGGCGCGGCGGACAGCCGGGAATCGCCACATCCACCGGCAGATAACGGTCAATGCCCTTGAGCACGTTGTAGCCCTGCTTGAACGGCCCGCCGGAAATCGCGCATGATCCCATCGCGATGACGTATTTCGGCTCCGGCATCTGGTTGTAAATGCGCACGACCAGCGGTGCCATTTTTTTGGTGACGGTGCCGGCGACGATCATCAAATCCGCCTGGCGCGGCGACGGTCGGAACACTTCCGCGCCGAACCGTGCGAGGTCGAAGCGCGACATGGACGCCGCCATCATTTCGATGGCGCAGCAGGCCAGGCCGAACGTCAGCGGCCACACGGAATTCGCGCGGCCCCAATTATACAGCTCCTGCAGCGACGTCACATAGACACCCTGCTTCTGCAATTCACTTTTCAGACCTTCGTCAATCATGACAAAAATTTCCGGCGTCAGTGCCAGGCCAAAAATCCTTTCCGCCATGCCCAGACCAGCCCTTCCACCAGCAGCACCAGAAAAACAATCATCGCCACGAACGCGCCGACCGTCAGACCGGTGAACGAAACCGCGAACGGCAGCAGAAAAATCGTCTCCACGTCAAACACGAGAAAAATGATGCCATAAAGGTAGTATTCCGAACGAAAATGAATCCACGCATCGCCCTTGGAGGCCAGTCCGCATTCGTAAGTGTCATTTTTGTCCTTCCCCGGTTTCTGCGGTGAGAAAAACCTGGCCCAGGCCCACGCCGCCGCAAGCGGCGCCAAGGCAAAGCCCACGGCAGCCGCCATCAGCAGCACCAGCACCAAGTAAGTGTTTGTCATCGAATGTGTCTCCGTTCCGGAATCGTATCGTCTATCCCTTCACAGTTGAAGCTCAAAGACAGCCTTATTATTAACAGAAGCATCCGGGCGGTGATTTACCAAAATTAACATTTCCTGAACAATTCTTGCCAATCCGCCGGCAGCCTTCGCTAAACATCGGTTGGAAATCCGACAAACCATCTAATAAAATCCCACCCGTCACGATTTTACGGCTTGTAAACCGGCTTCCTTACCACAACGGCGGCGAAGCGTTTGCCACGAATTTCAATCTCAATTGTCGCACCGGCTTTTGCAAACTCTGGCGGGACATACCCCATGCCGATACCGGCATTGAGCGACGGGCTTTGCGTGCCGCTGGTGACGATGCCGGCACGCTCGCCGTTCGCCCAAACCGGATAATGCGGGCGCGGCGGCGCGGATTTGCCGGCCATTTTGAACGCGACCAGCTTTTTCCGCACTCCCTTTGTCTTTTGTTCCGCAAGCACAGCGCGACCGTTGAACTCGCCTTTGTCGAGCGAGACAAAAAATCCGACACCCGCCTCGATCGGCGTGGTGTTCTCATCCAATTCATGGCCGTAAAGCGGATAGCAAACTTCCGTGCGGAGCGTGTCGCGCGCGCCGAGACCGCAGGGCTTGATGCCGAACGGTGCGCCCGCGATGAGAATCTTGTCCCAGAGATGCCGGATGGATTCGTCGCTGCCGATGATTTCAAATCCATCTTCGCCCGTGTAGCCGGTGCGCGAAACCAGAACGCTGTGATTTTCAAAATTGAAGCCGCTGATTTGATTTTTCTGCAGGCCGGTCACGGCGGCAACGCGCATGGCGGAATTGGACGCGCCGGGAATGACGGTATTGATGAATTCCTTCACGCACGGCCCTTGCACGGCAATGGCGGAATAATTATGCGAAGCGTCCGTGAGTTTCAGTTCGCCGGTGAATTTTGCCGCCTGGGCCTTGAGCCATGCCACATCGGCATCAATGCGCGAGGCGTTGATGACGAGAAAATATAGATCCGCCGAGAGCTGGTAGGCATAGAGATCATCAATCACGCCGCCGCGCTCGTTGCACAGGAGGGTGTATTGCCCCTGCCCCGGCGCGAGTCTGCGGATGTCGTTCGTCAAAATGCGATTCAGGAATTCCGCCGCGCCCGCGCCGCTGACGGCGACCTCGCCCATGTGCGAGATATCGAAAATGCCGGCGGCCTTGCGGACGGCGAGGTGTTCGTCGGTGATGCTGGTGTATTGCACCGGCATTTCCCAGCCGCCAAAATCAATCAGTTTCGCGCCAAGTTGCTGGTGCGCTGCAAAGAGCGAAGTGCGTTTGAGCATGCCCCCATCATGCCGCAGGACGAACCAGGATACAATCCGCCGGCAAAAAAATCTTCGTCTGAAGCGCCGTCCGGAAGTCTGCGCCGACGGAATGAAATCTTGTTATCGCCAACGGAGGCAAAATCGCTGATAATGAATGCAATTCCAGCCCGTAAGGCTGGAATGCCTTTTTGTAAAATGCACAGCATTCTTGGCAGACAGCAGTTAAGCCCCAACGTCACGCGGCTCAAAGTCCGCGCGTCACGCATCGCGACCATCCGGCAGCCGGGGCAGTTCGTCATCGTGCGCCTCGCGGAAGACGCCGAGCGCATCCCGCTGACGATTGCCGATGCCGACCCGGCGGCGGGCACCATCACGCTGGTCATCCAGTCGGTCGGCAAGAGCACGCGCGAATTGGTGGCGTTGAAACCCGGCGACGCCATCCGCGACATCGTCGGCCCGCTGGGACACGCCACGGAAATGATTGCTTCCGGCCGCGCGCTGTGCATCGGCGGCGGCGTGGGCACCGCCGTGCTGCACCCCATCGCGCAAAGTTTGAACCGGCGCGGCGTCCACGTCACCAGCATCATCGGCGGTCGGTCGCGCGAGTGGGTGATTTTTGAGGAGGAACTGCGGCGGCTGGGCGAAGTCGTGGTCTGCACGGACGACGGCAGCCACGGGCGGAAGGGATTCGTCACCGACGCGGCGAAGGACGTGCTGGCCATGGGCGGCGCGGACATTGTTTATGCGGTCGGCCCGGTGCCGATGATGCGCGCCGTGGCCAACCTCACCCGGCCGCTGGGTGTGCGCACCATCGTGTCGCTCAATCCGGTGATGATTGACGGCACCGGCATGTGCGGCGGCTGCCGTGTAACCGTGGGAAGCAAAACGCGGTTCGCCTGCGTGGATGGACCGGAATTTGACGGGCACCAGGTCAATTTTGAGGAACTGATGGACCGGCTGACGATTTACCGCGAGTTTGAACAGCGTGCCACTGCCTGCGCCGATGGCGGCTGCCGGCTTGAAGCCGCGGTGGCGGGTCGGCCGGCTCAATAAGCCTTCGCCTCAAATTTATGCCCGCAAAAATTTCCACCAGACAGCGCCTGCAAATTGAACGACAGAAAATGCCGGAACAGGATTCCGCCGCCCGCGCGGCGAATTTTGACGAGGTCAATCTAGGTTTCACCGAAGAACTCGCGTTGCTGGAGGCCAGCCGCTGCCTGCAATGCAAGGAACCGCGCTGCACGCAGGGCTGCCCGGTGTGCGTCAACATCCCGAAATTTCTGGGCCTGCTGTCGCAGGGCCGGATTGCCGACGCCGCGCAAAGCCTGCTCGAAGACAACGCGCTGCCCGGCGTCACCGGCCGCGTCTGCCCGCAGGAAACCCAGTGCGAGGCCCGATGCGTGCGCGCCGCCAAGGGCAGGCCGGTGGGCATCGGCCACCTCGAACGCTACGTTGCCGATTGGGCGAGGACGCATCGCGATCAATTGTCCGCGGCAAAAGCGCCGGCCACCGGCAGGCGCGTCGCCGTCGTCGGTTCCGGGCCGGCGGGACTCACCGCGGCGGGAGAACTGGTCCAGCACGGCCACGGCGTGACGATTTATGAGGCGCTGCACAAACCCGGCGGCGTGCTGGTTTATGGCATCCCCGAATTCCGCCTGCCGAAAAAAATCGTCGCACAGGAGGTCGAACGGCTTCAGGAACTGGGCGTGAAAATCGAATGCAACGCGGTCGTTGGCCGCACCTGGACGGTGCCGGAATTGCGCGAACAGTTTGACGCAATCTTCATCGCCAATGGCGCGGGACTGCCGGTTTTCATGGACGTTCCCGGCGAAAACCTGAAGGGCGTTTATTCCGCGAACGAATATCTCACGCGAATCAACCTCATGGCTGCGTATCAATTCCCCCATTCCAGCACGCCGGTGTTGCACGGACATCGCGTGGCCGTGGTGGGCGGCGGCAACGTGGCCATGGATTCCGCGCGCACGGCCCGGCGGCTCGGCGCGGCGGAGGCGATGATCGTTTATCGCCGCACGCGCAACGAACTCCCCGCCCGCGCCGAGGAAGTTCACCACGCAGAACAGGAAGGCGTGAATTTTGAATTTCTCACCGCGCCGGTGGAAGTCATCGGCAACGACAAGCGCTGGGTCACCGGCCTCAAATGCCTCCGCATGAAGCTCGGCACGCCGGACGCGTCGGGCCGCGCGCGACCGGAGCCGGTGCCCGGCTCGGAATTCGTCTTGCCCTGCGACGTGGTGGTGGTCGCCATCGGCACCCGCGCGAATCCGCTGCTGACAGCCACCTGCCCGGAATTGAAGCTGAACAAACACAGCTATCTGATCGCGGATGAAAATGGCATGACAAATCTGCCGGGGGTTTTTGCCGGAGGCGACATTGTGCGCGGCGCGGCGACGGTGATTCTGGCAATGGGCGACGGCAAACGGGCGGCCGGGGCCATTAACAATTATTTGAAACCGGCGGCTTCGTAAAACCCGGCGGAAGAACGGCGCGCAAACCGGCCCTGAAATTTTCAGGCGGGCTTTTCCGGTTCCAGCCGCGCCAGGATTTCCTGCGCCAGCAATTCGTAGGCGGCCGAACCGCTGCTGTATTTGTCGTAGTGGATGATCGGTTTTCCAAAGCTCGGCGCCTCGGCAAGCTTGGTGCTGCGCGGAATGACCGTCTCGAAAACCTTTGCGCCGAGCAGATTGCGAACCTCGCCGACGACTTCGTTGCACAATTTCGTGCGGCCATCAAACATCGTCATCACCACACCAAAAATGTCGAGGCGCGGGTTGACGGCGGCGGCGCGGAGCTGGCCGAGCACGCGGTTCATCATCGAAATGCCTTCGAGCGCGTAATACTCGCATTGCAGCGGCACCAGAATGCCGTCGCTGGCGGCGAATGCGTTCAGCGTGAGGATTCCCAGCGACGGCGGGCAGTCAATCAGGATGATGTCAAATCGCCCGCTCTCAAGAACCGGTTTTAGTGAATGCGCGACGCGCTGCAAATGATTTTCCACCCGCGAAAGTTCGATGTCGGCGGCGCACAAATCCACCTCGCTGGGCACGACTTCGAGCCGCTCAAAAGCCGTCGCCTTGATTTTGTCCAGCAAGCCGCCCTCGCCCAGCAAAACCCGGTAGGCGCTGGCGCCCTCGATTTTTTCCAGGCCAACGCCGCTGGTGGCATTGGCTTGCGGGTCGAGATCAAAAAGCAGCACCCGGCTGCCGGCGGCGGCGAGGCAGGCGGCGAGATTGACAGCGGTGGTGGTTTTGCCCACGCCGCCTTTTTGGTTGGCAACTGCGATGATTTTGGCTGGCACTTCGACCTGATTAAACAAAAAAACGCATGGCGTTTCAAGCGCGCATGCGTTTCAGTTCAAAATGGGATCAATTTCCCGGCAGGATGAAATTGACCGGCTGGACCGCCGCGCCCTGCGAGGCAAACCACGGACCGGCCGACTGGCTGTTGAAAACGGGATTTGTGCTGGAAATGGCCACCACGACCGGCTGCTCCGCCGGCAGCGAACTCAAACCACCAGGTGTCGTTGCATACGCCAGCGGGCTGCTGTCCTGCTGTGATTGCAGCATCGGTTGCGGCTGAACGTCCGGCCGCTCGGCATAAACAATCCCAAAAACCAGGAAAAGACACAGCGAAAACGCAAAGGCGCCTGCAAAGGCCGGCTTTGCCTCAAATGCCGCCAGCATCCGCGACAGCCACGAAAGCCCGGACTCCTGCCGCTCTGCTGCCCGGCCCTCGCCCTCCCGGATGCGCGCCAAGACAGCGTCGGAAAAATGGTTGAAGTAACCCGGCGGCGGCGTTTCATGCCGCTTCAGCGCCAGCAACCGGCGCAACGACTCAAAGTTGTTTTCGTTTTCGTTCATGTTGGCTTCAGGTAATCAGCCAGGAACCCCTGCAATTGCTGCCGCGCATAAAACAGCCGCGACCGCACCGTGCCGACGTTGCAGCCCGCCGCCTCCGCAATCTCTTCATGCGAGAGGCCCTGCACGTCATGCATCACCACTACCAGCCTATGGGGTTCTGACAGCTTCATCAACGCCTCGTTCAATTTTTTCTGCAATTCCGACAAACCCGCCGCCCGCCGCGGCGTCTGGTCCGAAATCAGCGCCATCAGGTCCGGGTCATGCTCCGCGTTGAAGTCCATGTCATCCAGACTCATGTGCGTCCGGTTTTTCCGCTGCTTCAGGAAATTGATGGTCTTGTTGACCGCGATCCGGTAGAGCCATGTGTAAAAGCTGGAGCCGCCCTTGAAGCTCTTCAACGCATGAAACGCCTTGATGAACGCCTCCTGCGCCAGGTCATTCGCGTCCTCGTGATTGGACGTCATGTGGTAAAGCGTCGCGTAAATGCGCTCCTGATAACGCTTCACCAGCTCGTCATAGGCCGCTAGGTCACCCTCTCGCGCGCCACGCACCAACACATCCTCATCCACCGATGCGGACGGCTGTGGTTCGCTGTCTGTAACTGGCTCGGCCATGATCATGTCCTAAATACTAACCGCCAAATCGTCCGTTTGTTGCGCCAAAAAATCCGCCAGTCCAAAAAGACCGGCCCGGCCGCCGGATTCCGGCAAAATTTTCAACGCCCCGCGCGCCGCCTCCAGATATTGCCTCACGACCGCCAGCGATGGTTCCAGCGTCTCGTGTCGGGCCAGCAATTCATTCACGCCGGCCAGATTCCCCGGCTGCCAGTTCTCAATCATCCCTTCCAGCCGCGCCCGGTCCGCCGCCCCCGCCCGTTCCCACGCCAGCAACACCGGCCACGTCAGCTTGCCCTTGGCCAGATCCGTGCCGAGCGACTTTCCCGCCAGCGCCTCCGTGCCAAACAAATCCACGCAATCGTCATAAACCTGATACGCCGTGCCAAATGCCGTGCCAAAATCCCCCAGCGCCGTCCGCTGCCCCGCCGGCGCCCCGCTCAAAAATGCCGCCAGATCGCACGACAACGTGAACAGCTCCGCCGTCTTCATTTCAATCACCCGGAAATAATCCCGCCGCGACGCCGCGAAATTCCGGCGCTGCTGCGTCTGCAAAATCTCCCCCGTGCAAACCGTGTTCGTCGCCTCCGCGATCATGCGGCACACCTCCGGCATGTTGAAACTCGCCGCCAGCTTCACCGCCTGCGCAAACAGGCAGTCCCCGAACAGCACCGCAACCTCGTTCCCATATTTCGCAGCCAGCGTCGGCTGACCGCGCCGGATTTCCGCCTCATCCATCACATCGTCATGCGCCAGCGTGGCCAGATGCACCATCTCGATGATCACCGCCGCCGTCACATGATCCTCCTTGACCGGGCCGAGCGAGCGCGCCGCCAGCGCCACCAGCGCGGGGCGCAGCCGCTTGCCGCCGCCGGCCAGCGCGTATTTGGCGTAGGGGACGATTTGCGGGTCGAAGTCGTGAGCCTGCCGCATCAAGCCTTGCGTGACCGTTTGAAGAAACGGCTCCAGCGGTTCCACGAGATGCTTCCAGGAACGGTTCAGATTGCTTTTGGGGGGACGGGCCACTCCCTGCCCCGCCGCCTTTGATTGTGCTGCCAGCATTCGCCTGAATCTACGTTCGCAACCCAATCGAGTCAAACCCGATGTAAATTTTATGTTAAAAACAAAAAGGCGCGGACGGTTGCCCGCCCGCGCCGTGAATTCAAATCGCAATTACTGCGCCGCCGGAGCGGATTCCTTTTTCTCCGCGGCCATTTCCTTGTCACGGTCTTCCATCGCGGCCTTGCGCGAGAGGCGCACGCGGCCCTTCTCGTCCACGCCCAGGCATTTGACGGCCATGTCGTCACCCACCTTGCAGATGTCCTCGGTTTTTTTGACGCGGAAGTTGGCGAGTTCGCTGATGTGAACCAGGCCGTCCTTGCCGGGCAGAAATTCGACGAACGCGCCGAATTCCTTCACGGTGACGACCTTGCCACGGTAAATCTTCCCAATCTCGGCCTCGGCGGTCATGCCAGTGATGGCGTCGCGGGCAATCTTCATGCCTTCCGGTGACACGGAGAAGATGTTGACGGTGCCGTCGTCCTCGATGTTGATTTCGCAGCCGGATTCCTCGACGAGGCGCTTGATATTCTTGCCGCCCGGCCCGATGAGGGCGCCGATTTTCTCCGGGTTGATCCTGATGACCTCGATGCGCGGGGCGTATTTGCTCAATTCCTTGCGCGGCTCGGCGAGCGTTTTGGCCATTTCGGCCAGGATGTGCAAGCGGGCGACACGGGCCTTTTCAATCGTCTCGGTCATCAGTTCGTGCGGCAGACCCTTGAGCTTGAGGTCGAGCTGGAAGCCGGTGATGCCCTTTTCGGTGCCGGCAATCTTGCAGTCCATGTCGCAGTAATGGTCTTCCCAACCGAGGATGTCGGTGAGGAGCTGGTATTTGGCAATCTTGTCGCCGCTGTATTCGGTGCAGATGCCAACGCTAATGCCGGCCACGGGACGAATCATCGGAACCCCCGCGTCCAGGAGCGCCAGCGTGCCGCCGCAAACGGTCGCCATCGAGGAGGAACCGTTTGATTCCATGACTTCGCTGGTGATGCGGACGGTGTAGGGATAATCCTTCAACGGCAGCATCGGCTCGATGCTGCGCTCGGCGAGGGCGCCGTGGCCAATTTCGCGGCGGCCCGGACCGGAGATGCGGCCGGTTTCGCCGACGGAGAAGTTCGGGAAGTTGTAGTGCAACAGGAATTTTTTCTCGCTGTCGCCGCCGGTGTAGGAATCAAATTCCTGCACGTCGTCGCCGGTGCCGAGCGTGGCGAGCGCGATGGCCTGCGTTTCGCCGCGCGAGAACAGCGCCGAACCGTGGGCGCGCGGGAGAAGACCGACTTCGCTGGAAATCGGACGGACGACGTCAAACGCGCGTCCGTCGAGGCGCTTGCCGCTGTCCAAAATCAAACTGCGGACGGCTTCCTTCTGGATGTAGTAGAAGGCGTCCTTGACGATGAAGTCGGTGACTTTTTCAGCACCGAATTTCTCGACGAGCTTCGCGCCGACTTCGTCCTGAATCGCCTTGCAGGCGGCTTCGCGGGCGAGTTTGCCGGGCGTGAGCAGCGCGGGCACAAAATGGTCGCCGGCGAGCTTCTTGGCTTCCTTCAAAATCTCCTCGGACGCGACGTTGAGCGTGATTTCACGCTTCTTCTTGCCCACCTTGGCGACGAGCTCCTTCTGCACGGCGATGATCGGCAGGCAGCATTCCTGGCCGAACTTCAACGCGGCGTTGAAATCCGCCTCGGTAATTTCCTTGGCCGAGCCTTCATACATCACGATGTCTTTTTCGTTGCCGACATAGACGAGGTCGAGGTCGCTTTCCAGCATCTCGGTGTGCGTGGGGTTCGCGATGAACTTGCCGCCGACGCGCCCGATGCGCACGGCGCCAAGCGGGCCTGCCCACGGAATGTCGCTGATCATCAGCGCCGCACTCGCACCGATGATGCTCAAAATATCCGGATCGTTTTCGCCATCGGCGCTCAACACGATGGTCTGCACCTGGACTTCGTTATACCAGCCCTTCGGGAAAAGCGGGCGGATGGGCCGGTCGGTGAGACGGCAGGTGAGGATTTCCTTTTCCGTCGGACGGCCTTCGCGCTTGAAGTAACCGCCGGGGAACTTGCCCGCGGCAGCGGCCTTCTCGCGGTAATCCACGGTCAGGGGGAAGAATTCCTGTCCTTCCTTGGCCTTGGTCGCGGCCACGGCGGCCACGATAACGATGGTTTCGCCGAGCTGGACGGTTACCGAGCCGTCGGCTTGTTTGGCGATTTTTCCGGTTTCAATGACGATCTGCTTGTCGCCCACCTGGGCGGTAATTTTCTCTGACATGTTCTAACTTTCCCGCCGCCGCCGGAGGAACTTCAGTGAACTCCGAACGCTGTCGGAGCTGAATGAAATTTCCCGGAGGCAACGATTTATGTTCGCGAAGTGTTTGGTTTGAAAATCGGGCCGTTCGCGTTTCCAGCCCAAAATTGAAAACGGAGGGCGGCCCGCCCGAAAAGGCAGGCCGCTCCTCCGCAAAAATCTTAATGCCGCAGCTTCAACTTCTTGGTGACCGTCTGGTAACGGGCCAAATCCGCGTTCTGCAGATATTCAAGCAGGCGCCGGCGCTGGCCGACCATGATCAGCAGCCCGCGACGCGAGCTGTGATCCTTCTTGTTCGTCTGCAAATGTTCGGTCAAATGATTGATCCGCTGCGTCAGCAACGCGACCTGCACATCCGCCGACCCCGTGTCACCGTCGTGCAACTTGAACTGTTCAATTGTTTTTGTCTTCAATTCCATATTAGTAAAGCGCCGGAGTTTAATGGACTGCATCCGGGGTGTAAAGAATTTTCATTCCGCTAAATGGCGCTGATTTTACCGGCCTTTCTGCGGAGCCGGTCTCCGCCAGCGCCAGACCAATCGCCGCCGCGTCCCCGGCGTCAGCTTGAAATCCTCCCCGATCCGCAGGCCCTCCACCCAGAAAATTCCGCCGTCCGTGGCCTCCGCCAAAACCAGCTCGTGGCGGCGGGCGGCGGGAAGCTTGGCATTGACAAACAAATCCTGCAATTTCACCGGTGACTTCATGCCAATCGGCCGGAACCGGTCGCCCGGACGCCAGTGGCGCAGGATGATTTCGCCGCCGATTTTGTCCGCGTCAAAAAACTCGCACCGCGCGGCCGGCGTTCCCGCGGAATTGATTCGCGGCCGCCGCACAGTTTTCTGCTGCCGTATGCTCCAGCCAAATTTCGCCCCGCCAAAATCCAGCTCCCCCGCCCCGCCCAATTTCACGGCCAGTTCGCCGCCATTGAAATCAGAAATTGTTTCCGCGCGGAAAACAATCCTTCCGCCGGCGTCGCACGCAACGGAATTTTTCGGGCCGACGCTGACAAACACATCCGGCGATTGCCGGAGCGATTCAATCAGTTCAAAATCCGGCATGATACCGGCGTCCGCAAGCTGCGCCTGCAAAATCCGCCGCTGGATGGCGACTGGCAATTTGTCGAAGATGTGGCGTTCGGCCTGTGGCTGAATTTCATCGAGCCGCAGGCTCGACGCCACACGGCGCGCCGTTTCACCGGCAAATTCCGATTCTGCGCCGACGATTTCCATCAGCCGCAAAACGGCCTTGTCCAGGCCGGGCTGGTATTTCTTCCGCAACAGCGGCAGGAGTTCGTTGCGGATCCGGTTTCGCAGAAAATCGGAGGAGAAATTTGTGGCGTCGTCGCGGAATTGGATTTTGTTTTCACGGGCGAATTCTACGAGTTCGCCTTTTGAAAATCCCAGCAGCGGGCGGACGAGCGAAATCCGTCTGTCGGCGGGCGATGGCGAACGCCATTTCATTCCCGCCAGTCCGTCGCCGCCCGTGCCGCGCAGCAGCCGCAGGAAAAAAAGCTCCACCTGGTCGCCGGCATGATGCGCCAGCGCGATCGTTTTGATTGTTTGTCTTTGCGCGGTCCGCGCCAGGAACGCGTGCCGCAGCTCCCGCGCCGCCATTTCCAGGGACAGCTTCGATTTCACGGCGAAAGCCTTCACGTCCGCGCCTCCGGCGAACATCCGCAGCTTCATCGCGGCGGCGGTTTTGCGAACGAGCCTTTCATCCGCGTCGCTGGCGCGTCCGCGCAGCCAGTGGTTGAAATGCGCGACGGAAATTTGCCAGCGATTTTTTGTGGCGAGCGAATGGAGAACGCGCAGCAGAACCATCGAATCCACGCCACCGGAAACGGCGACAAGAATTTTTTGTCCGGGCAGGAGCAGACGACTGCTTTGGATTTCGCCTTCGACGCGCTGGAAAAACTGGCTCACGCACCCATCTTGCGTTTTTTCGGCGCGCCGGGCAAGCGGCCGGATCATTGCGCCAGCCTGAGCCGGTAGAATCGGTTCGGGAAGTTCAAGACCTGCGTGTCGGTGAACTGCCAGAGACCGTTCGTGCCCAGCGTGTTTGTGTCCAACGGCTGCCAGCCGGCCGGCGAAATCAGATTCGTCGTCGCCTCCAAAACGTAGGTGTCACCCGGCGCCCCGCCGAGGCTCAACGTCACGCTGCCATTTGAACCGCCACCCACGCCGATGATGGTCGGAATTGTGTTGGTCAGCACGATGTCAACGTAGACGGTTTGGAAATTCGTGCCGCCCCAGCCGTCGCTGATGGTGCAGACAAATGCGTCGTCCACATTGTTGGTGTCAAAATAAACCAGGCTGCCAGAGCTGTTGGTCACGGTCACGCCGTTGGTGCTGACACCGACGCCGGCCAGCGAAACGGTGTCGCCATCCGGATCGCTCCAGTTGGTGGCGAGGGCCGCCACGGCGACGCGCAGCGGGTATCCGGCCAGGCGGTTGTAAAAAACATCGGCGGCGGACGGCGGATGGTTCGTGACGATTTGTGAGAGCGAGTTGGTGGCGGGCAGATCGTTCGCGTCGCCGGAATAAACAGCGGTGACCAGATTGGTGCCGCGCGGCAGAGAGGCAATGCCGGCGCTGACGGCCTGCCCGGCGGAAAGAGTTTCGGCGTCAAACGCAAAACCATTGGTGAAAAACTGCACCGTGCCAGCGGCGCTGGCCGGCGTGACGGCGGCGGTAAAATTCAAATTGTCCCTGTAGCCGGCCGGATTTTCAGATGAATTCAGCGCGAGGCTTGTTGAAATGGAATTCACGGTCAGCACGGCGACACTGCTGGTGACCGAACCATAACTGTTGGTTGCAACGAGCGTGTAATTGCCGGCGTTTCCGGTTCTCGCCACGGCGATGGTTAAAATGTTGCTGGCGATGCCGGAGACATTTCCGCTGGCGGGCAGATTGGTTCCGTTGAACCGCCAGCGGTAGCTGAACGGCGACGAGCCGCCAGCGGTGGCGCTGATCGTGACGCTGTTGCCGCTGGTCACGCTCTGGCTGGACGGCTGGGTGATGAAGTATGGAAAACCGGACGGCGCGAGGGCGTTGATGAGGTTCGTCCCGTTCGGCGTGCCGAGGCCGGTGCAAAGGTCGTAGCCGGTCACCGCGTAGAACAATCCCGCCGTGCCGGTGCCGATATTGTTGCCGGTGGTGATATCGTGAAAGCAGGCGGTGTAATTGGTTCCGGCGGCGATGGCGTAAAGCGCGGGATTCAAAAAACCAACCGTCGTCCCGCCGGACGCGAGCGACTGCTGGTTGACCAGTGCGGTGAACCCGGCCCACAACGGCGCAGCGCAACTGGTGCCGCCAAAATCGCCGGAACTGCCGTTGTTGTAATCCACAAACACATTGTCCGCCGTCAGCGCCACGTCGGGAATGTTGCGCCAGACGGTGGAGCCGGCATTGGCCGACATGTTCACATTCGCCTGCCACCATGGAATTTTGTAGTATGTGCTGACACCGCCGCCGGAGCCGACGTTGGCATACGAACCGCCGGAGCTGCTCCAATTCCAAACCGTCTCGGAGGACCACGACGCTCCGGAGCCGCTCATCGTCAGGGTTGTTCCGCCCACGGCAGTAATGTTGGTGCTGTCCACCGGCGCGGTTGCCTGGCTGGAATTGTCCAGTGTCTGGCTGCCGGTGTAGGCATCGCTGTCGCCGGAGGCCTGAAAATACGACTGCCCCTGCGCGGCCATCTGTTTGAAAATGCTGTCAATGGTCGAGCTGGGACCGCCGCCCCAGGTCCACGAAGCACTCAATTGTTTGGCCAGATTGTCATTGGCCATGCGGCTCAAGATGGAGCTGGCGCTTGAGCGCACCTCATAAACAATCACCTGCGACAATCCCGGTGCCATGGCGATGGCCATCTCGATGTCCAAAGCGACTTCATCGTTGTTGCCTGCGCTGGGAGCGCGGCTGCCAATGACGACGTTTTTCAACGGAACATAACTGGTCATGCCGATGGTCTTCTCGTAGTTGGTGACATCCACCATGTAGTAGCTCGAAAATTCCAGCAACCCCACCGACTGTCCGGCGCCGGTGAGCGCGCTGCCCGGAACGTAGGCGTTGCGAAAATCGTTGCCCGCGTAATAGCCGCTGGGGCCGGAACCGGACAACGGCTTTCCCTGCACCGCCGTCGCGGGATGCAGCAACGGCTTCGGAAGCGCGTAATCGCTCAAACCTTCGACCGTCACCACGGACAAACCCGCCGGCACCGAAGGTTCGCCATCCGGCGAAAAAAAGTCGCGCGCCTCCGCCGGATGCCGGTAGGTGCGCAACGTGACTTGAAACGCGCGTTCAATGTCCGATGCGCTGCCTTCCACGTCCAGCACCACGCGGTTTGGATGGACGCCCACCACCGCCAAGCCGTTCGCCTCCGCAAAACGGATGACCGCCTGATAATCCTGTTCCGTCGGCCCGAAGCGCTCCGCGAATTCCTGAGGCGTGAGATATTTGTGGAAGTTGGTGCTGCCCGGGTCGTAAAGCTGCCGGAGCAATTCATCCAGCGCGGCCTCGTTCCGCAGCGGCAGGCCGATGGCGAGGGAAAGATTCGTCGTCGCGGGCAGAAGTCCCATTGGCGTCAGCCGCGAAACCGCCGCCGGCACATGACCGCGCAAAAACCGCCTCGGTGCCGTCTGGGCGGACGCTGCCAGACAGCAGAACATCACGGCGACAAGGCCCGCCAAAAACCACTGCCGCTCAAATTTGAGAAACCTCCCATAAATCATGCGCTCTAATGTCGCAGACCTCGTGCCGGTCGTCAAATTTGCGCGGGCAAACATTTTCAAAATCATTCTGCAAGACCGCAAAGCTTATGGCAATAACAACAACCGGTAAAATTTTTGCGGGAAAGCCGTGATGGGATTGGTGTCCACAAAAGTGACAGGAGTGTTCGTCGCCGTGATGCTTTTCAGGACAGTCCAGTTGGTCTGGAGCAGGTTGGTTTGGAATTGAACCTGATAAACCAAGCCGGTCAGCGCGCTCCATGCGAATTTGAGATTGTTGTTTGTCTTCACCACCGTTGCCGGCTTGAATGCCGCCGCCGGAATTGGCGTCAGGCTGACATCGTCGAGACCCAAATACGAACTGTCATCCCGTTCGCCAAACTGAAGGACGGTGCTGTTGCTGGTGGCGGTAACGACAAACTGTAGATTAGTCCAGCCGAATTGGGACATATTGACCAAATCGGTGATCGTGTTTCCATTCCACGACACGTTGAATTCATTCGGAGTCAAGCCGTTGGCATCGTCCAGCCACAAAGAAAGCAAATAAGACTGGTTTGCGGCCGTTGGCAGTGTTTGGGAAAGATAACCAAGCGAACCACTATTCCCCAGTGCCGCAAAGTAACTTCCTGAATGCGGTGCAATTCCGGTGCGACTGCTGCTGTTAGCGACAAAATTGTCTGGGGAACTGTCTCCAATCAATGTCCAATCGGTGAAATCGCCGGTCTCAAATCCGCCATTTAGAACCAGCGGCTCGTTCACCAGCAATGTGAACTGCCGACCCAGCGCGCCACCGCCGGTCTGATTCGTGAACCAGACATTCGCAGCGTAAATTCCCGTCACCAGATTGGTCGCGGTGGAACTCAAGCTGACCGTCGCCGTGGTGGCGGCGTTCGCGGCCAGCGTGCCTCCGCTCGAAACCGTGAGCCAGGCGGACGTGTTGACCAGAGACCATGTGAGCGGGCTGCTGCCGGTGTTGGTCAGTTGAAAACTCGACGAGTTCGGGCTGAACGGGCCGGCAACCGGCCCGGTGGCGGTGAATCCGACCGCCGGCGTGACGGCCAGCGGTTGCAGTGCTTGCAGGGTAAATGGCAGGCCTTGCACGACGTGCGTGTTCCAGTTTGTCAGCTTCACAATCGCGGCGTAAGTCCCGATGGCAAGGCTGTTGGCGGTTGTAGTCAAACTTATCGTAACACTGTTCGTTCCGCCGGCCGCCAGTGTCCCGCCGGTGTTGGAGGCATTGAGCCAAGCGGAAGTGTTGACGAGCGACCATGTGAGCGCGCTGGCACCGGAGTTGGTCAGGAAAAAGATTTGCGACGACGGGCTGAACAAACCGCCCGCCGGCCCGGTGGCCGCAAAACCGGTCACCGGCGAAATGACCAGCGAGTCGGGCGGAACCAGCGTGTTGATCAGATTTTGCCCGGTCGGCGTGCCCCAGCCAGTGCAAAGGTCGTAGCCGGAAACGGCAAAGTATTTGCTGCCGACGTTGGCGTTGGTGTTGTTGCCGGTGGTGATGTCGTGAAAATCCGCCGCGTAGTTGACTCCTTTGCCAATCGCGTAAATGGCCGGATTGAGAAAACCGACGGGCGGCTTGAGCGTGTTGGTGGCCTGCTGATTAACGAGCGCGCAAAATCCCGCCCACAGCGGCGCGGCCGCGCTGGTGCCGTAAACCGTGTAATGAATGCCCCCATCGGCAACGAGAAAAATATTGTCCGCCGTCAGCGCCACGTCGGGAACGTTCCGCAGCGTCGCCGATCCCAGATTGGCCGTCATGCTGATGCCGCTTTGCCAGCTCGGAATCAGGACGCCGTTCAAATTGGTCCCTCCGCCGCTGCCGAGTGTGCCGGTGCCGGTGCCATACTCGTTCCAAACCGTCTCCGACGACCACGCGCCGCCCGCCCCGCTCGTGGACAAAGTGGTTCCGCCAACCAGCGTGACGTTTGTGTCATCCGCAGATTGTGGTATGCCGGAATAATACGCGCCGTCATCGCCCGACGCCTGAAAAAAGGTCTGTCCCTGCGCGGCCATTTGCTTGTAGGAAATGTCGTTAACCGGATCATCGGAAAAGATCCATGACGAGCTGATTTGTTTGGCGACATTGTTGGAGGCCATGAGTTGCAAAATATGCTCGATGCCGGTCGTGGTCAGCGGCGCTTCATAGACAATGACTTCAGACAGGTTGGTTGCCATGGAAATTGCCATGTCAATGTCCAGTGCCACCTCTCCGTTGTAGCTGCCGGCGGCACCGCTGTAACCATCAATCAAAATGTTGGTCAACGTCGCATTCGGCAATCCCGCCAAGCTTTCGTAGGACACGATGTCACTCGTGTTATAGCCGTCAAGCTCCAGCAGCGCGACCGCCTGCCCGGCGCCGTTGAGCATCACGCCCGGCGCATAGGCCGCCCGGAAATCATTTCCCATAAAAGTGCCGCCCGACCCGGAACCGGAAGCCGCCGCGACGCCAGCCGGACTGTTATTCAGGGAATTTTTTTTTAAGCCTGCCGGGTGCGGCAGGGAAAAGTCGTCCAGGCCGCTGATGCGCAAAATCGGCACGTTCAAATCAACCGATGGCTCGGCGTCCGGCGCAAAAAACAGCCGGTTCTCCGTCGGATGCCGATACACGTTCATCTTCACATGAAAAACTTTTTCAACCGTCGCCGCGTTTCCGCTCACGTCCAGCAACGTGCGGCTCGGATAGGTCGCCGTCACCGTCAGGCCGTTCGACCGCGCGAAATTGGCGAGGGATTGATAGTCCTGCTCCGTCGGGCCGAACCGCGCCGCAAACTGCTCCGGCGTCAGGTAGCGGTGATAATTCGTGCTGGCCGTGTCGTAGATTTCCGAAAGCAGCTTGTCCAGCGCCGCCTCGTTCCGCAGCGGCAGGCCGATCGCCAGGTTCAGCCAATTGGTGGCCGGCAGGTGATTCACCGGCTGCAACTGGAAACGCGCAATCGCCGCCGGAACATGCCCGTGCAGCAGCTGTCTGCCGGCGACTTGCGCGTCTACCGTGAAGGAAAACAGCCCCGCCGCCATCGCGGCGACTCCGCAAAGCGGGATCCGCCGGATGAACCATCGCCCGGCAATTTCAGCAAAGGCCCGGCTTGTCATGGAATTTCTTGATGAGCGCAAATCAAACCTCGTTCAATTTAAGCGGACGCGGCATCACCGTCAAATTCTCACGCAAAAAAATGTTTTTGCGCGCTTTTCCGCTTTCCGCCTTCCGCTTTCCGCCTTAATTTCCATCCGTGTCCGTCAAATTCACCATCCTTGGCAGCGGCTCGTCCGGCAATTGCGCCTACATCGAGACCGCCGAAGCCCGCATCCTCGTGGACGCCGGATTTTCCCCGCTGCAAATCCGCAAGCGCCTCGCCACCATCGGCCGCACGCCGGAAAATCTCTCGGCCATTTTGATCACCCACGAACATTCCGACCACATCAGCGGGCTGCTCGGCATCGCCGACAAGTTTCAAATCCCGGTTTATTGCAACCGCGGCACGCAGGACGGCGCCATTGGGATGTTCCGGACCAAATGGAGCCGGATAAAAAAGCTGCCGCCGGAAAGTCCCGACAGCCTGAAATCAAAAATGGACTGGCGGCTGTTCCAGACCGGCGACCGGTTTGAATTGAATGACTTGCTCATTGAGACTTTTGCCATTCCGCACGACGCCCAGGATCCGGTCGGTTTTCTGGTTCACACCGCCGCCGGCAACATCGGATACGCCACCGACCTCGGCCACGTCACCAAGCTCGTGCTCGAACGCATCCGCGCCGCGAACGTCCTGGTGCTCGAATCCAACCACGACGTGAAGATGCTGCAGGATTGTCCGCGCCGATCCTGGGCGCTCAAACAGCGCATCCTCGGACGCCATGGCCATCTTTCCAACGCCACCGCCGCCGAAACCGTCGCGCAAATTATGTCCGCCGGTCTAAAGCACCTTTACCTTGCGCACTTGAGCCGCGAATGCAACAAGCCCGAACTCGCACAGCACGTCATGGCCGAACAGCTCCACCACATCGGCGCGACGCACGTCCGGCTGCAGATCGCCGCGCAGGATATGCCGTGCGCGACGCTCACTTTGTAAATGTTCACCGTAAATCACATTGCCTCGCTCGACCTGCCGGAACTCCAGCCTTACGCCACCATGCGGCGTCCGCTGGAACAGGAACGCCAGGGCATCTTTGTGGCCGAGGGCGAAAAGGTCGTCCGGCGGCTGCTCGAAAGCCGTTTTGAGGTTATCTCCGTCTTGCTGCCGGAAAAACATCTGGAAAGCTTCCGTCTGTTGCTCACCGCACGACCCGAAAATCTCAACGTCTTTCTTGCCGAGAAAAAACTGCTCGAACAGCTTGTCGGCTTCTCGATGTATCAGGGCGTGCTGGCCGTCGGCAAGATTCCCCCGCCCGCCTCGCTGGACGACATTTTGCAAGACAGCCGCAAGCCGCTGATGCTCGTCGCCGTGGACGGGTTGACGAACGCCGAAAATCTCGGCGCGCTGGTGCGCAATTGCGTCGCGTTCGGCGCGCAATCACTGATTGTTGGCGAAACCTCCAGCAGCCCGTTCCTGCGCCGCGCCGTCCGCAATTCCATGGGCACGATTTTTCAACTGCCGGTCATCGAGCTGGCCAAGCTCGGCCAGCGGCATCAGTTCACCACCAAGCCGCACGACACAAAATTGACGCTGGCGGAATGTTTGAAAGAGCTGCGCAGTCGCGGCGTCCGCTGCGTCGCCGCGCATCCGCACACGGACGGAAAGTTTCTGTCGCGGGCGGATTTTTCCGGCGACTGCTGCATTGTCTTCGGCAGCGAAGGCGACGGGATTTCCCCGGCGGTTCTGGAAAGCTGTGACGAAGCGGTGGCGATTCCGATGCCACCAACGGTGGATTCGCTCAACGTCGGGGCGGCGGCAGCGGTTTTTCTTTACGAAGCGAGCCGGCAACGCGGAAAAACTTGAACCGCCAAGTCGCCAAGAACGCCAAGACCAAAGTTGATCTGGACAATTCTCTTCCGACCGGATTTGCTATTTTTATGAACTCCAAACAACTGGCAAACGTCCTTATCAAAATCCTTGGCCTGTCAATCGGCATCCATGCTTTTCCAGCTTCCATTCTCGCAGCAATCAGCGCAATTGGTGCTTTGATTCACGCGATGCAAAACGTCCATCCGGCCGGCGCTTCATTTCCCAATTGGATGTTTTCTTTGAGTTATCTGATTCAAGCTGTCATTGAACTTGCCGCCGGCATTTTTCTCATTGTCCGCAGCCGCTGGATTACTGAAATTTTATTTAAGAACGAGGCTGAATAATTTTCAACTTGGCAAGCTTGGCGTCTTGGCGGTTAAACAAATTTTCTCCGCGAAATCCACCGCCTTGCGGCAAAGCGGACCCCAGTCCAGTTCGGCTTGGACGCGCGCGGCGGATTCAGTGGCGCGAATTTGCCAGTTGCTGGAAGGCTCATCGAGCCAGCTGATGATGGTTTTCCCAAAATCCCCGCCGTCGAATTTCGAGAAGCGCACCATCGGATCGTCCTGAAAATAGCGCCGGATGCTTTTGAGCGGTGTGGAAACGGCGGGCAGCCCGCTGGCGACGTATTCGACCACCTTGGCGACAAACGCGCAGTGCGTCCCGGCGGATTCCTCGTAAGGCACGATGCCCACGCTCGCGCCGGCCAGGTGTCCGGCCACTTCGGCATAGGGTGTGAATCCAGTGCTTTCAAATTTGAAACCGGGAATTTCCTTTTGCGCACGGTTCAAAAATCTTTCCAGCGCGGCCGTGTTCTTGCCGACAAACCGGAAAACGGTTCCGGGACGCCGCCGCGTCACAAATTGAACCGCGTCAAACGCGATTGGTCCCAGATGATGCGCGTCAAACGAACCGTGCATGACGACCACGGGCGGCTGGTTGCCGGACGGCGGATGGGCGCGGAAGGGAAATTTTTCGGCGTCGTAGCCGTAATAGATCGGACAAATCCTTTCGCGCGGATAGCCGCGCGCGGTCAGCCGGTCGGCGAACTCGTCGGAGATGGCGCACACGCCGTCCACGCCGTAGCGCACGGGCAGCGAGATCTCGTAACGCATGAGCGCGTGAACCACCGGCTTTGGCGCAACGTAGCCGGGCCAGGTTTCCATGAAGCCGGTGAGCAGGTCGGGGAAATTCATGACCACCGGCACGGCGATTTTCCGTTTCAGTTTTCCGGCGGCGACGGCGGAAATGGCGTGCTGCGAAAAAAGCAGGTCGAATTTCGTTTTGTGGGCGGCGCGGGCCACCATGCGTTCGAGGAAAAATGGATAGGCAAGATATTTGAAATTTCGCAGCCGGGCATAGCGGCCCATTTTCCATTTGTCGAATTGATGCAGGCGAATGCCAAATTTTTTCTCAACATCCGCGGGGTCGGCGATTTGCGGGCAGAAGATATGAACCCCGTGGCCGCGGCGGACCATTTCCCCGACGAGATAAACCGCCTCCGCCGAGCCGCCGCCGGACGGCGGATAAAACGGCTCATGCGTCAGGAATGCGATGGACAACGGAGATTGAGCTTCGCGCACGTGCATGACGCTATGCCATTTTGCCGCGGCCATTCAATCACAATCGGACCGGGGCGGAGCCGTTTTTATGCTTCAAAACAAGCCGCGGTTCCGGCAGGATGGTCCCAATTTCAGGGGCCAATGTATTTCAAAAAGAAAATTGTCGTGGTAATGCCCGCCTACAACGCGGCGCAGACGGTCACCAAAACCGTGGATGAAGTCCGCGAACAGGGCATTGTGGATGAAATCATCCTGGTGGATGACCGGAGCCGCGACAACACGGTGGCGGTGGCGTCGTCGCTGCCCGGTGTGCGCGTCCACGTGCATGAGCGCAACACCGGTTACGGCGGCAACCAAAAGACCTGCTACCGACTTGCGCTCGAGGCGGGCGCGGACATCGTCATCATGCTGCACCCGGATTATCAATACACGCCGCGGCTGATTCCGGCGATGGCGTCCATCATCGCCAACGGGCTGCATCCGTGCGTGCTGGGCAGCCGCATTCTGGGCGGCTACTCGCTGCGCGGCGGGATGCCGATGTGGAAATACGTGTCGAACCGGTTTTTGACGGCGGCGGAAAATGTCCTGCTCGGCGCGAAGCTGTCGGAATACCACACCGGCTACCGGGCGTTCTCGCGGGAAATTCTGGAGACGCTGGACCTGTCAAAAAACTCGGATGACTTCGTTTTCGACAACCAGATGCTGGCGCAGATTTTGTGGCACGGGTTCACGATTGGCGAAGTGAGCTGCCCGACGAAGTATTTCGAAGAGGCATCATCCATCAACTTCCGCCGGAGCGTGAAATACGGCTTCGGCTGTCTGAATGTCGGCCTGAAATTCCGGCTGGCGAAATGGGGACTGGCGAAATTGGATTTATTTCCGCCAGCGAAATCCTAATCGTCCCTCGCCCTCAATCATCCGTTTTCGAGGAGGAGGAGACGGAAGTGAATTACTTCACGCGGGCTAGCGCAATGGCGAGGCGCGATTTCTTGCGGTTGGCGGTCGGCCGGGTGACGACGCCGGATTTGACGGCCTTGTCGTAGGCGGAATGGACGGCGGGCAGCGCCTTGGCCGCCTCGTCCTTTTTGCCGGCGACGAGCAGTGCGCGGTAATCTTTTTCCACGCCGCGAAGGTTGGATCTGACGCTGCGATTGTGCTGATGCTTGCGCTCATTGCCGCGCATGCGGCGTTCGGCTGACTTGGTATTCGGCATAAATCAAATTTGTCGTTTCACTTAAAAGGTCGGCTAGTTTGAACGAATGCACGCGAATGTCAACGGCGAAAGGCGCTGATTCGTGGAAAGCCGGGCATTTCACCGCAGGCACGTCGGTTTGGCAAAGAAAAGAGGCCGGACACTAATCCGGCCTCATAACGAGAACTGGGCGCCGCTTGAACAACCCCACCAAATGCGGCGAACAGACAATCACCTTGCAACACACACCAAACCAAACACCACCCTCCACCTCAACAACGGTGACATTCTAGCACAATCTTGATTTCTGGCTTGTCACCACTTCTGGTTACATGCCGAGAAACGGAAAATGGAAGGCCTGACAACCAGTCAGCGCCGCAAAAATTTTGCCACCGCCTCCGTCCGCGTCCGCACCTGCAATTTCTCATAGACACGGCGGATGTAGGTGTGCACGGTTTCGTAGCTGATGCCGAGTTTCTCGGCGATTTCCTTGTAAATCAGCCCCCGGCTCAAAAGGTCGAGCACCTGTTGTTCGCGCTCGGAAAGGCTTTCGGCAGGCTGCGCCGACGAAGCCTTTTGAAACGACTGGACGACCTTGCGCGCGATGTGCATGGTCATCGGCGAACCGCCGCGCTTGACCTCGTGGATGGCTTCAATCAGCTCTTTGCTGGTCGTGCGCTTGAGCATATAACCGCTCGCGCCCGCCGCCAGCGCGTTGAAGATGTTCTCCGTGTCTTCGTAAACCGTGAGCATCATCACCTGCGTCTGCGGCAGGAGCGGCTTCAACTGGCGGACGCATTCCACGCCGTTCATGCCGGGCAGGTTGATGTCCATGAGGACCACTTCGGGTTTGATGCCGGGCAAATCCTTGAGCGCATCCTCGGCGCTGGAATACTGGCTCACGCAGTGGAAACCGTCGGCACGGTTCAACACGCGCGCAAGCGTGTCGCGCAGCTTGTCATTGTCTTCGACGATGGAAACGGAAATGGACATGTCTCAAGGCAGAATGCTGGATGCCGGATGAAGAAGCAAGATCGGCGCCTGCACGGATTGTTTCCCCGGAATCTTCATTGCGCCTTGACCGGCACGGTCAAACGGACAACCGTCCCCCGCTCCGGGGCCGCGCCCATTTCAAAACTGCCGCCGATGTCCTCCATCCTTTTGCGCATGTTGCGCAGGCCGTTCCGGTTTTGCGGCGAGGCCTGGCTTCCGGTTCCGCGACCGTTGTCCTCGATCTCGATGACGAATTGCCCCGACTCCAGGCGCATTCGGATTCGCGCCTCGGTCGCCTGCGCATGCTTGACGACGTTGTGGACGGCCTCCTTGAACGCGAGAAAAGCGTTGTGGCGAATTTCCGGCGGAATTGGAATTGCAGGCAGTTGCGCCGGCAGTTCCGCGCGGTAACGCAACCCGGCCAGCGCGAGATAATCCTGGGCATATTTGCAGGCGTAGTTGACGAGGCCGTCCAGCGTGTCGTTGGCGGGGTTGACCGCCCAGACAATTTCGTCCAGCGAACGGGTCGTTTCCCGCGCGGTCTGGGAAATCTGCTGCGCGTGCGACTCGACCTCCGCCGGCGCTTCCTTGTCGGCTTCGGCCATTTCGCCCAGCAGCGCCACCTGCGTGAGGTTTGCGCCGAGCTGGTCATGAAGGTCGCGGGCGATGCGGGCGCGTTCCTTTTCCAGCGCCTCGTGCTGCCGAAAAGTTTGCAACTGCCGTTGCAGCTTCTGGGTTGAAAGGTGCCGCACCACGCCGGCCACGATTCCCAGCAGACATAAAATCACCGAGGCGCGGAACCAGCCGGTCTGCCAGAATTGCGGCTGCACGATGACGGACAACACCGCCGCGTCCGGGCCGCTCCAAAGGCTGTCCTCGTTGCAGGCCTGGACGTGAAAACGGTAGCGGCCCGGCGGCAGCTTGGGATAACGCACGACGCGTTCATCGCCGGCTTCCGACCACGAGGTTTCGTGGCCTTCGAGCCAAGATTTGAAGCGCACCAGCCCAGGGGCGGAAAAATTCAGCGCGGTGTAATGAATCTCCAGTTCCTCGCCGCCGGGCGGGATGGTGATGGACGGCGGCCACGCGGAATCCAGCCGGTTGGTTTTTTGTTCGCGGCCGTCCACGAGCACGGATTCAATCATCACCAGCGGCGGCTGAAGATTGGATTTGAGGTCGGCAGGATTCACCGACGCCAGCCCTTTGATGGTGGGAAACCACAATGCGCCGTCGGGCGAACGGCACGCGGCCGGTTGCGAGCCGGCGGAACATTCGCGCGTCGGCAGGCCGTCGGCCTTGCCGTAAGTCCGGCAGGAAATGACATTGGCCGCGCCGGCCGCAAAATCGTTCAGCGACTGCTTTGGAATCCTCATCAGCCCGGCGTTGGAGCCGATCCATAAGCAACCCGCATCATCCTCGGAAATGTAACTAATGCTGTCGCTGGCGAGTCCGTTTGTGCCGGCGTAACGGGTCCATCTTCCGTTCTGAAACCGGGCCAGCCCGTGACCGCTGGTGCCAACCCATAGCACGCCACCCTTGTCCTCGTAAAGGCATGAAATGTCATCGCCGGGCAGTCCATTTTCACCCTTGCGATAGGCGGTGAATTTTCCGTTCTGGAAAAAATTCAGGCCCCGGCTTTCGGTGCCGACCCAGAGATTTCCACCGACGTCCTCCGCGATGGCGCGGACAATGTTCTCCGAAAGTCCGTCATTTATCGTGAACAGTTTCCATTTCTGGCCGTCGAACGTCGCGAGGCCATTTTGCGTTCCGGCCCAAAGCTGTCCCTCCCGGCTTTCAAACAGCGCGAAAATGTTCGGCCAGAGAATCTCCGTGCCGGGAGCGGGGACAAAATGATTGGTCTGGAACAGAAACAATCCCTCGTTCCGGGTTCCGACCCAGACGTTATGATGAGAGTCCGCCAGCACCGTCCATGCATTTGAAGACTGGCCGGCACCGTAATCCGAAAGCGAATTGGTCAGCCAGTAAGACAACCCGTGGAAATTGAATGCCACCCACAATCCTCCGCGATTGTCCGCCGAGAGAGATTGCACGTCCCACGGATGCAGTTCGGCGGGCGTGTCAAAAGTCTTGCGCTTGATCCGATCCAGGCCGCTGCCGTCGGTTCCCACCCAGAGATTGCCGTCGCGGTCCAGGCACAGGGAAAGGACATACGGCGAAGACAATCCCTGCTCCGTTGAAATTTGCCGGCACTTTCCGTCCGCCTGATACCAAAAAACGCCCATGCCCAGCGTGCCAACAACCAAATTGCCGTCGCCGTCTTCGCACGCCGCCGTCACAACCGTGTTGCCCCACGGGCACGGCCCGTAGTTTTTTTCAGGCAGGCTGTCCTGCCACTTTTGAACGGTTCCATTCAGTATCTGCCAAAAACCGGACTTGCCGGGAACCTGGATTCTGGCCGCGCGAAACACCAGTGGCGTTGACACCGTCGAACGAAAATGGCCGTCGTGATAAAAAAATGAATGCCGGTCCGCCGTGTAAAACCAGACGTTGGTCGCGGCGTCCTCGTAGGCGTAAATCAGCTTCCCCCCGACGGCGGCACCTTCGCTCTCAAAGTTCCTGATTTGCCCGTCCTTGATGGCGAGCAGGCCGGACGATTCCGTTCCGATCCAGAGATTGGTCTCATTGTCCTCAAACAGATAGACAATGCGGTCGCTGGTCAGGCCGGGCGTGTTGTTTTCGTTGAAGACGGTGAATTGAATCCCGTCAAACCGCACCAGACCGTGGAGCGTTCCGAGCCAGAGGCAGCCGTCGTGCGTCTGGAGCACGGAGATGACTTCGCTGTCTGGCAGGCCGTTTTCGGCGCTCCACGAATCCACGATGAACGGCCCGTTTATCCCGACCGCCGGGCCGGCAACCGCCGACAAGACGAGGGCAAAAAAACAAAGCCCCAGCCTCGCTAATTGAAACTCCCGTGATTTCTTCGGCATAAATTTTTTATCCAACGCGGCCGGCGGCAAAGCTGTTTTCAGGAGAATACAAGCCCGGCGTCAAAGAGGAAAAATTATTTTTCAAAAATCACTTGTCACTTCTACGGGGCGGGTTAAGTTTTCCCTGCCCAACGAGAACTGGGCGCCTCGACGGGTGTCGGCGATCTAAATCGTGTGTGTTCGCCGCACCCGCCGAATTTTTTTGCCGGTTCTGCTTGGCAAACACGGGTTTCGCGGTTTAGCTGGTCGCCATGCAAATCGTGCTCGATTACCTCAAACGCAACCAGGCCCGCTTCGTGGCCGAGCTGTGCGAATTCCTCCGCTTCCCCAGCGTCTCCGCCCAGCCGCAACACAAACAGGATTTACACGCCTGCGCCGATTGGCTTGCGAACCACTGCCGCCAGATCGGCCTCGACGCAAAAATCTGTCCGACCGCCGGCCATCCCATCGTCGTCGCTAAAACGCCGCGCGCGAAGAATTCCCGCAAACCGCATTTCATGGTCTATGGCCATTACGACGTCCAGCCGCCGGAGCCGCTCGAGTTGTGGAAATCGCCGCCGTTCGAGCCGCGCATTGCGGGCCGTTCGCTCTTCGCCCGCGGCTCGACCGACGACAAGGGCCAGCTCTTCGCGCACCTCAAGGCGGTTGAAGCCTATTTGAAAACCGGCACCGCCCTGCCCTGCGATCTGACCTTCGTCTTCGAAGGCGAGGAGGAGGTCGGCAGCGTGAACCTCGCCAAGTTTCTCAAATCGCACCGCCGCGAGCTTGCCTGCGAAACCGTCGTCGTCTCCGACACCGGCATGTCCGACACCGATCATCCGGCGCTCACCTATGCTCTGCGCGGCATCATCGCGTTTGAAATCACGCTGCGCGGGCCGTCGCGCGACCTGCACTCCGGCAATTTCGGCGGCACGGTGGACAATCCGGCGATGGCCTTGAGTCAGTTGCTCGGCAGGCTCCGCGACAAAAACGGGCGCGTCGCCATTCCCGGTTTCTACGACGACGTTGCTCCGCTTTCGGCCTACGAACGGAAGGCGTTCAAGCGCCTGCCGACGAACGACGCCGGACTCCAGAAATTGCTCGGCGTAAAAAAACTTTTCGGCGAGCGCGACTTCACGGCCTTTGAACAGCGCAGCGCGCGGCCGACGTTTGAAATTAACGGCCTGACCAGTGGTTATCAGGGCGAAGGCAGCAAAACCATCGTGCCGGCGTGGGCGCGGGCGAAAATCACCTGCCGCCTCGTGCCGGACCAGAATCCGGAGCGCATCCGCAAAGTCGTCTGCAACCACCTGAAAAAAATCTGCCCGCCGACCGTGCGCATGGAAATCGAGGCCGGCCACGGCGCGGAGGCGTATCTCGTCTCGCCCAAGAGTCCGCAGGCGCAGGCAGCTTTGCGCGCACTGCGCCAGGCATTCAACCGCGAGCCGGTGCTGTTGCGCGAAGGCGGCTCAATTCCGATTGTGAATGATTTCAAGAAAGTGCTGGGCGCGGACACGCTGCTCCTCGGCCTCGGACTGCCGGAAGACAACGCCCATTCGCCAAACGAAAAATTCGATTTGAGTTGTTTTGAAAACGGTCAGCGCATGAGCGCGCTCCTGTGGCAGGAATTGACCGCAAAAGTCTGAAAATTATTTCATCAACGCCGTCAGTTCGTCCCCGACCCGTTCCACCGGCAGGCCGACCACGTTGCTGAACGAGCCGGAAATCTCCGAGACAATCAGGTCGCCGTGCTCCTGAATCGCATAGGCGCCCGCCTTGTCGAGCGGATTTATTTTCGACAGATAATCACCAATTTGCCGCTCGTCCAGCGGACGGAACGTCACGTCGGTGCTGACGGCGAACAGGCGTTCGCGGCGTCCGCGCAGATGAATCAGGCAGACGCCGGTAACGACTTGATGCGTCCGGCCCTGCAACCGCGCCAGCATCCGCCGTGCCTCGTCGAGGTCGCGCGGTTTCCCCAGAATTTCGGTGCCAAGAAAGACCAGCGTGTCCGCGCCCAGCACAAGCGCGTTGGGATTTTTCTTCGCCACGGCCCGCGCCTTGCGATGGGCATTGAGCCGGCAAAGCTCCTGCGGCGACAACTGCCCGTCGGAAAATTCCTCCGCGTCGCTGGGAACGATTTTGAAATCCGGCTGCAACTGCCGCAACAGCTCCGCGCGCCGGGGCGACGTGGAGGCCAGGATGAGCGGCGGCGGTTTCACGCGTCAAATCCTACCAAAGCCGGTGAACGTGTCGAGCAAAGGGCAATGATGGTGGCACGGGCTTCCCGGCTGTGATTTGGATTTCACAGACCGGCAGTCTGTGCCACTGTATTTCCATGCAGAACGACCGCCGCATCGCCAACCTCGCGCTTATCGGTTTCATGGGCGCGGGCAAAACCTCCGTGGGCCGGTTTGCCGCCGAGCAGTTGCGTTTCGATTATCTCGACACAGACGAGCTGATTGTGTCGCGCACGGGCCGGAGCATCGCGGAGATTTTCAAGACCGACGGCGAGCTGGCTTTTCGCGCCCTGGAATGTCAGACAGTTGCCGAACTCGCGAACCGGACGAAAACCGTCATCTCCACCGGCGGCGGTTTGCCGGTGAATCCTGCCAATCTTGCCAGCCTCAAAACCCACGCGCTCGTCGTCTGCCTCTGGGCCTCGCCGGAAAAAATCTGGGAGCGCGTCAAGAACCAGACGCACCGTCCCCTGCTCCACGATCCCGACCCGCAGAAAAAAATCCGCGACCTGCTGGCCGCGCGGGAGCAGTTCTACAAGCAGGCAGACGTGCTCGTGAACACGGACATCCGGTCCGCCCGCGAAGTCGCCCAGCAAGTGGTGCATCAGTTCCGGCTCGAAGCCTTCGAACGGCGATGAATGCGGCCATCCGACAGCGCGCGTTGGAACTGGGCTTCGACGACTGTCGCTTCACCTCCGCCGAATCCCCGCAAGGCGCGGAACAATTTCAGAAATGGATTGCGGGAAAACAGTTCGGTGAAATGGCCTGGCTCGAACGCAACGCGGCGAAACGGCTCGACCCCCAGAAAGTTTTGCCCGGCGCGGAAAGCGTGATTTGTCTCGCCGCAAGCTACCATTTTGAAAATCGGAAACCGGAAATCGGAAACCGGAAATTCGGCGTGGTTGCGCGCTACGCGCAGTTTTCCGACTACCACGAAATATTGAGCGAGAGGCTAAAGACGTTGACAAGCTTCATTGATTCGGTGGCCGACCGCAAGGTCCGCTCACTCTGGTATGTGGACACCGGACCGGTGCTGGAACGCGATTTCGCCCGGCGCGCCGGACTCGGCTTTACCGGCAAACACACCAATCTCATCAGCCGCCGTCTCGGCAACTGGATTTTCCTCGCTGAAATCCTGACCACGCTGGAGCTGGAGCCGGACGCGCCGGAGCGGAACCATTGCGGCAAGTGCGCGCGCTGCATCGCCGCCTGCCCCACGAACGCCATCACCGCGCCGTTCGAGCTGGATGCGCGCAAATGCATTTCGTATTTGACGATTGAATTGAAAGGCGCAATTCCCGTCGAGCTGCGCCCGCTCATCGGCAACCGGATTTACGGCTGCGACGATTGTCTGGCCGCCTGTCCGTGGAACCGTTTTGCCAGCGATGGGAACCTGATGAAACCGCACGCGCGGAGAGATTTTGCTGCGCCGGACCTGGTTGAACTGCTCCAGCTCGACGAGGCCGGCTTCAAATCACGCTTTGCCGGAACGCCCATCCTGCGGACGAAGCGCCGCGGCCTGCTGCGGAATGTCTGCGTGGCCCTCGGCAACGCTGGCGACGCCTCCGCCCTGCCGCACTTGCGAAAGGCCGCCGCCGATCAGGAGCCGCTGATTGCCGAACACGCGCGCTGGGCCATGTCGCAAATCGCGATAAAGATGGGAGGCGGTCCCAGCAAAATTACGGACCCGCAAAAGCGCGACGCATTCACGCTTCTCGAACTCCTCGTCGTCATCGCCATCATCGCCATCCTGGCGGCGTTGTTGCTGCCTGTGTTGAGCGCGGCCAAAAAAAAGGCGGCGCAATCCACCTGCATCAACAACCAAAAACAGCTTGGCCTGGGGATGCAGATGTATGTGAGCGACAACCGCGACATCTTTCCCGGCATCGCTTCGGGATTCTACGGCTTTCATCCCGAAGACTGGATCTATTGGCGCACAAACGCGATTTATCCTCAATTCGAGCTAAGCCCCATCCTCACTTCCATCCCCGGTTTGCAAAAACCGGCCTTGCGCTGTCCGCTCGACACAAGCGACGCGGACCGACTCGCAGTGGGACTCCCGCAAGGGCCTTACCTTTTCAGTTACAGCTTCAACGGTTACGGCTTGAATGCCGACGGGAAAAATCTCGGCATGTCCTCCGTCGTTGATGCTTCGACCGGCGTGACCAACGTATATCTGTTCAGCGAAGGCTCGGTGCGCAACCCGGCGGGCAAAATCATGCTCGCCGAGGAACCGGGCACCATCGAAAGCTGGGATCATCCCGACATTGGTTCCGGCGAACTTCGACCGATTGTGGATGGACGCTGGATCCCATCGCCACTCATCGGCAGGCACGGCGATCCTCTTACCATCAGGCATGGCGGCAAGGCTGACGTGACTTTTGCCGACGGCCACGTGCAGCCAGTGACACCCGATTTCGGTTGGGATACAAACAACAACCTGTCCTCGCAATAAAACAAGCCAGACCGCCGGGCTATTCCGGAATGGAATTCAATTGCGCCGCGCTGATTGCCGGATGTCCGCCCACGACGGCGCGGATGGCTTTCACGTCATCGGCGGTAACGGCGCCGGCCTTGTTGCCCCACGAGGTGCGGATGTAGGTGAGCACGGCGGCGAGGTCGGCGTCGGACAGGGCCGCGCCCATCGGGGCCATGTTCAGGTTCCAATCCTTGCCCGCCACCTGGATGTTGCCGCTCAATCCAAGCAGCGGGATTTGCGCGAGGCGGTGGAAGCCGGCGGTGGTGACCCATTCGGAGCCGGCCAGCGGCGGGGCCTGATTGGGCTTGCCCATGCCGTCGGGGTTGTGACAGATGCCGCAGACGGTCTCGTAAACCTTTTTGCCCTGCGCCGCCGCCGCCGCCGCGCCAGACTTGGGCTGATACAATTCCAACTCTTCGGCGGAGACGTAAGGGCTGTAAACCCTGGCGTTGAACCAGCCGCTGTGATGGTCGAAATACACGCCGCCGAGGAAGAGCAGCAGGAGCGCCACCACAACGATCCACATGGGCACGGCCGAGCGCGTGGCCTCCGGCTCGCCGCCGGTTCCTGCGGGACAATTCGATCTGGCTTCGTCGTTCATGGCTTGGTGGTCACGGGCGTGAACGGGGCTTCATACAGCGGCGCGTCGGCCTTGAGGCTCAACAGATATGCCGCGAGCTGTTTTGCCTCCGGCGTGGGCACGACTTCGCAGCCGGCGGGCGGCGCGAAGCCTTCGGGGAATTGCACCGCGTCCGGCGAGGGCGTGTCGCCAATCTTGCGGAGTTCAAAGAGATAGCGGAACGGCGGCATGGCGGAATTTTTCGCTACCGCTGAAGGCGCGTAAAGGTGGACCAACTGCCAGTTGAAGTCGGGCAGGCGCGCGCCGACGTTGGCGAGGTCCGGCCCGGCGCGGAGGCTGCCAAGTTGAACGGGGGTATCGTAGAGAAAATCAGCGGCGACACTCTGGCGCAATCCCCAACCGCGCGCAATGTCGGTGCCGACGGGGATGATGTGCGTCTCGACGCTGCCGCCGGCTGCGGTGATCTGGTCGGAGGCGGCATCGGCTTCGTCCTTGGTCAGGCCGGTCAATTTCAGCGTGGAAACGAGATTACTGACGACGGCCGGGTTTTTGCCGGGTTTCATCAACACGACATCGCAAACGACACCATCCTGACGGACTTGTTCAGTGTGGCAGGCGGCGCAGCCGTTGGCGCGATAGACCTGCAGGCCAAGTGCCGCGTCACCGGTGCGCTGGATGGGATAAACGTCGGACGAGTTCAACACAGCCGCCTGCTTCTCCGCACCAAGCTGTTTCGCCGGCCCCAGCACGAAGCCGCACCAGGAAAGGCCGAGCGCGATGAAGGCCGCGAGGAATACGCTGAATCCATTTTTCATGATTTCACCTCCCCGGCTTCCAATGGCGACTTGATCAAGGCAATGACGGTCTTGGCCAGCGCGAGTTTCCACTTGAACGTCATGGCAAAAATGTTCGCGGCGAAAAGCAGACTGCCGAGCAGGATGAACAGCAGGCCGGTGGTGCCGGCGCGCAGGAACATCAGGGCGGCGTCGGTGGAATCAGCAAAGGGCGTCAGGGGATTGCCAAGTCTCATCCCCTGCTCCACGCCGCCCACGGCCAGCGAACCGGCCCAAAGGACGATGCCGACCATAAACAGCCAGTGCTGGAGGCGGACGAATTTCGGGAACGGCAGCCCGAAACCCATGACGCGCGGCAGCAGTTCGTAAATTGCGCCGCCCATGACGATGGCGAAGAAGCCGAGCATCTGCCATTGCACCTGCGCCGGGGCGAACCAGGTGAATTCCGTCACGCGGCTGAATTGCGGGCAGGCCGACGCGATGAGCATCAGGCCGGACAGGATGAACGCCGCTGTGCCGAATTTGACATGGCACAACGGCCCGCCATTGCAGGCGGCTGCCGAGCCGCGCACGGTTTTGACAGCGATGACGGCCACTGCCAGAAGCGGAACGAGCGTCAGCACCGCAGCGGCGGAACTGGCCGCCGGCATCCACGCGGGCAACGGAGCCGAAACGGTGATGCCCATCCAAGTGCCGAAAAGAATCAATGTCCAGAACGCGAACAGCGCGAGGTAATGGGATTGCAGCGGGCGTCCGGCGAGTTTTGGCAGGAAATAAAATGCGGTGCCGAGGCCGACGAGGGAGAGCCAGACAAAAATCAGATTGTTGGCGAACCAGAAATCAATTGCCATCTGCGCGACGCCGCGAACCGGATGATGCGTGATGAGCAAAAGATTTGCCGTCGAGTAAATCCACGGGAACCAGAACAGTGCCGCCAGCAGGAACCAGTGCGATGGATAGAGTTCGCGTTCGCGTCGCTGGCCAAACGTGGCGACGGCGGAAATGGCGATGAGCAGAAACGCTGTAAAGAGCAGCACCGAACCGCCGCGCGGAAATTCCAGCCAAGCAAAGCCGGTGCTGTCGCCGATCAGAATGGCCACAGTGCCGACGAGCACACCGAGGTGCCAGATATTTGCGGCAACAACGGGCACGAGCGGCAGGGCCAGTTCCGTCTGGCTCAATCGCGCAAAAATCCAGAGCATCACGCCAAGACCAGCCGGAATGCAAAAACCGTAGAGCAACGCGTCGTTGGCGGCGGCTTGCGCGCGGCCGTAAGTCAGGAAGGGACAATCTGCAAACATGTCCGGATTGTGAAAAGTCATGATGGCAGCCAGCGAAAGCACAAGGCCAACAACGAGCCAGACCGCAGCGCCGCCAAAGAGCGCGAGCAGCGGCACACGGCAGGAGGCGTCAATCCGGCTCGCAAGGACGCTTGCCCCACCAAGATTTTCAGATGTTGGATTTTCGCTCATTCAAATTGACTGGGTGCGGCGGGTTTGACCGGTGCAGGCGCGCTGGCGTTTTCCTGACGCGAAATCAGATCGGCGCGGGCTTGCGCGGGATTTTGCCAGGCTTGAAGCGTTGCCTCCATCGCCGTCTCAATCGGCAGGCGGACGATCCCGCGCGACTGGTCAATCCAGCCGACGGTGTTCAACGATTTATCTTCCGTGGCGTGGATTTCAGCCAACGTCTTGGCACGCGATGCGTTGCGGTCGGCGTCAATCGCCGGGACGTGGACGGAAAATTTCACCACGACGACCAGCGCGATAAAAATCAGACTGGCGATGATAAAACCGACGACGGCACCGGAGCCGCGATTGATGTTATTCAATTCGGAATTCATTCGTCACCTCCGGCGGGCAAGGAAGCATCCGCGCATTCATCCAGTTCAAGGTTGATGCCCATCGCCTCGTGCAGGCGCGGATCCCTGACCGGGAACGGCGCGTGGGCGTTGAATTTCTTCAGAAAGACCCAGCCGAGAAGTCCGGCCATGAAGGCAAAGCAGCCGAGTTGGAGCCAGATCCAGTCGAAGGGATAACCGCTTTGGTTCAGCACCGATGCCGGCAGAATGTTGAAGCCCAAATCGAGGAAGTGCATCAGCCACGCCCAGGCGCACACGGGCAGGACGATTTTGAAACTGGTCTTGGCCTTGACCGGCAGCAGCAGGAAAAACGGCACGAAGAAATGGCCGAAAATCAAAATCATGCTCACGTCCCACCACGAGCCGTGGGTGCGGAGGATATACCAGAAGGTTTCCTCCGGCGTGTTGGCGTTCCAGACGACAAAGTATTGCGCAAACTCGTTGTAGGCGGAAAAAACCGTGAACGCGAAAAACAGCAGGCCGAGGTAGAAAAACTGGTTGTCGTGCAGCACGCGGTCGAGGATGCGCTGTCGCTGGAGCAGCGCGGTGATGGCATAAACCGTGGCGAGCGCAATCCACGCGCAGATGGAAAAGAAATAGACGCCGTGAACTGCAGAGAACCACTGGTATTGGAGCGCGACCATCCACAGCGCCGCGGAAAAGGTCAGCGTCAGCGCCAGCATGACAATCCCCCAGCCGGAATGAAAACGCATCTTGTAGGTGCAAAGCGGCTCGCCGGTCTTGTCCTGCCGGAGCGACCAATAACTCAAGCGCGACGAGAGCAGCCACCACAACGCGAAGAAAACGGCCGACGTGATGTAAAATCCCGGCATCGTGAACACCGGCCATTTCGCCGCAACAGAGGTGTTTGTGGCCGGGTCAACGGACATCCATGAGTAAATGTGTTTTGCGAAAAGCGCGATGGGCAGGAACAAAATCGCCAGCCACGGAAACATCAGCGAGCCGAGATGTTCGCAAACGCGGCGCGTGGCCACCGACCAGCCGGCGTCGGTCAGGTGATGCACCATGACGAGAAAAAGCGCGCCGATGGAAATTGTCAGGAAAAACATGAACGACAGCAGCCATGAACAGCCGAATTCCTCCGGGCTGACCACCGCGCCAATCAGCGACAGCAATCCACCGCCGACCATCAGGACGGCGGGCAGTTTGCGCCAGCCGGACAAGTCCAGCGGCGGCGGCAAATCATGTTTTGTTTGCGAACTCATGGTCTTTTCAAAACAGCCTGCTGCGCGGCCGGCAAATCATTCGTCGAGCCGAGCCAGCTCAATTGCAGCGCGCGCAAATAGGCGATGACCGCCCAGCGATCCTGCGCCGTCACCAGCGGGCCATACGCGGCCATCGTGCTCTTGCCGTGAGTAATCGTGTTGAAAATTTCGCCGTCGGTCATTATGACAATGCGCTGGTCATGCAGGTTCGCCACGGCTGGCATCAGGCCGAGCTTCTTGGTGATGCCGTTGCCGTCGCCAAGCCGGCCGTGGCAGGGCGCGCAATAAATGTCAAACCGCTCGCGTCCGCGCTGGAGCAATGCCCCGTTCACCGGCAGCGGATTGGTTTCCACAAAATTGGTCGTGCCGGTGACGTGACCGGTGTTGACCGGCGCATCTTCAAACGGATAAACCGGGCCGGCGATGGTTTGAACCGGCTCGCTGCGCGCGATGGTGCCGGGCGGCGGCAATTGCGAACTGACGCCGTTTGGGAAAAACCTGTTCGGCACCATCGGACGCAGTTTCAACTGACGGTTCATGTCCGGAAAAATCTCGATGGGCGGTTTGCGCGAAATCCCCCCGCGAAAACCGGCAATGCCGACCACCGCCGCGCCGAGCGCTGCGCCGATTAAAATGATGGAGATGATGTAACGCATCAGTCGGTGTCCTCCACCAGCTCGATGTGCGCGCCGCCGATTGTCTCAAGCAGCTTGCGGGTTTCAATCTCGGAAAACTTCAGATCGGTCGCGCCGATGACGAGGAAGAACTTGTCGCGGGTGGCAAGCGCGAAACGCGCCTTGGCGAACAGTGGATTGTGCAGGCGCGGCAACTGGTTCAGCGCAACCATGCCGACAAACGCGCCGACGGCCCCGCCGAGAATCATCAGGATGTAGGCCGGCACGAACGACATCGGCGGGCTGAACATCGGCTTGCCGCCGACGATGATCGGATAATCGAATGCATTGCAAAACCAGATCAGCCCCATCGTCGCCACGAACGCGCCGCCGCCGAACGCCAGCGAAAACCAGCCGACGGGAGAATTTTTCAAACCCATCACGCGGTCCAAGCCGTGGATCGGAAACGGTGTGAACACGTCCCAGCGGCGGTAGCCCGCGTCGCGCACTTTCTCCGCTGCGCGCAAAATCGCCGCGGGCGAATCAAATTCAGCGATGAGGCCGTAGGCTTTCACGCTCACGATTTGCCTCCCTTCGCGCCGCCCAGCGGATGATGCGGATTGCCCTGCGGCAGGACGGATTTGACCTCGGCCACCGGAATCATCGGCAGGAACCGGATGAACAGCAGATACATCATGAAGAACGCGCCGAGTGTGCCGAGGTAGGTGCCGACGTCCACCCAGGTCTGCTTGTAGAAACCCCAGTTTGCCGGCAGGAAATCCTGGTAAAGCGAGCCGACGATGATGGTGAACCGCTCGAACCACATGCCGATGTTGATGAGCACGGCGATGACAAAGACGACCTTCAGGTTCTGCCGGATGCGCTTGAACCAGAGCAATTGTGCCATGAGGAAATTCACGGTGAGCATGATCCAGCCGCCATACCAGTAGGTGTGGCCAAGGAGCCGGTGGCTGAACACCCAGCGTTCATACGGGTTGCCGCCATACCATGCGATGTAATACTCCATCAGATAAATATAGGTGATGCAGAGGCTGCTCAACAAAGTGAGCTTGCAGATGCGGTCGAGGTGCCGCGCCGTGATGATGTCTTCGAGATGGCAGAGCTTGCGCAGCGGAATCAGCAGCACCAGCACCATGCCGAAGCCGCAATACACCGCGCCGACGACGAAGTAGAGCGGGAAAATTGTCGCGTGCCAGCCGGCGAGCTGTGACGTCGCGAAGTCCAGACCGACGATGGAACTCACCGTGAACACCAGCAGCGTGCAAAGCCCGGCCAGAACAACGTAGGCCTTCTCAAAATGATGCCACTGCCGCGCCGAGCCGGTCCAGCCGAGCGCGAGCACGCTGTAAATAAATTTCCGCACCCGTGTCTTCGCCCGGTCGCGCAGCAATGCAATGTCGGGAATCAATCCCATATACCAGAACAGCGTCGAAACCATCAGGTAGGTGTTGACCGCAAACACATCCCACATCAGCGGCGAGCGGAACTGCGGCCACATTCCCTCGTAAGTTGGCACCGGGAACATGAACCACGCGAACCACGCGCGCCCGATGTGGATGGCCGGATAAAGTCCCGCCATCATCACGGCGAAAACCGTCATCGCCTCCGCCATGCGGCCAATCGTCGTGCGCCAGTGCTGCCGGGTCAGGAACAGCATCGCCGAAATCAGTGTGCCCGCATGCGCGACACCGACCCACCAGACGAAATTGATGATGTCCCAGCCCCACATCACCGGATGATTGTTGCCCCAGACGCCGATGCCGGTTGAAATCTGGTAAATCAACATCGTCGGCAATACCACTGTCGCGAAAAACGCCGCCGGAAGGAACAGCATCCACCACCAGCGCGGCGTCCTGCCCTCGGTGAACGCCGTGAGCTTGTCCGTCAGCCAAGCAAGGCCGCGATTGTTCTCGACGACCGGCGCACGGCGCAATTCAGCCGGCGGGGCGAGCGGTTCCAGATTGGTTACGGTTTCAGCCATTGGTTTGCGTTAAATCTTCGGATTGCTGCGGGCTTCGTATTCCTCCGAGCTGAACGGCTCGTGATAATCCGGCATCGCCGGATTCGGATTGCGGATGCGCGCGAGATAGCTCGTGCGCGGCTTCGTCAGCAAATCGCCGAGCAGCGCGTAATTCTGCGGCTGCCGCTTCCCGCGGGTAACGCTGCTTCTCGCGTCGCTGATGTCGCCGAAAATTATCGCGCCCGCCGGACAAGCCTGCTGACAGGCTGTTTTCGGAATTGTTCCTTCCGATTCTTTCAGACGCACATCGCCCGAACCGCCCGCCTTCGCCTTCTGCGCGATCTTCGCCTGCTCGATGCGCTGCGTGCAATAGGTGCATTTCTCCATCACGCCGCGCATGCGCAACGACACGTCGGGATTTTTCGACAGCTTGATCAAATCCCATTCGTCTTCCTCGCGCATACCGCTCTGCTCCGGGTGTTTCCACCACGAAAGCAAATCCCACTTGCCGTCCGTCTTGTGCAACAGCGGCGTCGGATAAAACGGCCCCTTCAAATCGGCCAGCGGGCGCTTGTTGAAATCGAGGAAATTGAAATGCCGGACCTTGTAAGGGCAGTTGTTTGAGCAATACCGCGTGCCGATGCAGCGGTTGTAGGCCATCGTGTTCAGGCCTTCCTGATCGTGAGCCGTCGCGGCCACGGGGCAGACGTTTTCGCACGGCGCCGACTCGCACATCTGGCACATCACCGGCTGGTTCACCGCCTGCACGTCGTCAATCCACTCCGAGAACTGCTCCTGCTCGTTCTTCACGAGCGTGTCGGAAAATTTCTCCTTCTTGGGATCGGCAGTGTAATAGCGGTCAATCCGCATCCAGTGCATCTCGCGCCCGCGCTGCACTTGATCTTTGCCGACGATGGGAATGTTGTTCTCGCTCTGGCACGCCACCACGCAGGTGTTGCAACCGACGCACGCCGTCAAATCCACCACCATGCCCCATTGATGCAGCGCCGTTTTCTTCGCCTCGTCGAGCGGGTTCGGATAGAGCGACTGGACGATGGGCGGCTCCGTGCCGTGAAATTTCTCCGCCGCGAATTTTGGATCGTCGAGAAATTCCTTGAGGTTTGCCTCGCGCACCGCCGGACGCCCTTCCATGGACCAATGATTCTGCGTGCAGGCCAGCGTATAGGTCTCGCCGGTCTTTTTGATTGTCGCACCGGTCTCAATGTATTTGCCGGAGAAAATCTTGTAGGCGTTGAAGCCGACGCCGGTGCCGACACGACCTGCCTTTTCGCGACCGTAACCAAGCGCGAGGCCGAGCGAATAATCCGCCATGCCCGGCTGCGTCCAAATGGGACCTTTGACGCTGCGCCCGTTCAACGTGATTTCCACGATGTCGCCGTTCGCCACGCCGAGTTCGCGCGCGGTCTTGCGGCTGACGAGCACGGCGTTGTCCCACGTCATCTTTGTGATGGGATCAGGCAACTCCTGCATCCAGCCATTGTTCGCGTAACGCCCGTCGTCCACCTTCGCGTCGCGGTAGAAAACGACTTCGAGGCTGTTGGTGGCAGGCGCGTTGACAGGTTTGATTTGAGGAGGCTGACCTCGGAAAGCCCAATTGTCCGTTCCGGTTGACGCTTGGATGTTCGGCCAAAAGCCATCGAATAAAAATCTCCTCCAAAATTCCTCTGCCTTTGAAGAACCAATCCCCCACTCGACTCCGTTGCCCAGATTGCGTGTCGCCCGGACAATGTCGTATGGATTCGTCTGTGATTCGCCGACAATCCGCGCTAGAAATTCCAATTCTGTGATTCCGCCGAACAACGGTTGAATCAGCGGCTGAATCGGCACCAACGTCCCGTCACTCGTCATCGCGTCGCCCCACGATTCGAGAAAATGCGCCGCCGGAAAATGCCAATGGCTGATTGCGGAAGTCTCGTCTTCGTAATAACCCAGCCGGACAATCTGCGCCGGAACGCCTTTTTGCCTTTCGAGCAAATTCCCCAAAAGCGATGGCAAATTGTAAATTGGGTTTCCACCAAGAACGACAAGCGTTTCTGGCGCGCCGATTTTCCCCAGATCGGCATTGGCCGTTTCCTGCGTCGGAATCAAAGTCACCGTGTTGCCAATCGCGCCGAGCGCTGAATTAATGGCGTGAGCGAGCAGATGCACTTCAATCGGCTGGCGTTGGCCGGCAACCACGAGCGCATCTTTTCCGAACTTAAGCAAATCGTTGGCACAGTTAAACGTCCATTGGGATCCGAAAACAAGATTGGGCGGCGGAACGGCAGCGTGTCGGGCGACAGCCCAAGTTGAAATGAATTCCGCAATTCTTCCAACCATGCTCGCCGCCACGCGCAGCCGGTGATCCGCGTTCGCGCCGGTGAGCGTGAACAGCGATTCCACGGCGTAAAGCCGGCTCATCCCCCTGCCTGGCTTGCGACCTCTGGCAAAGTCCCGGATGTAACTATGCGTGTCGTCCTCGCCGCCGAGAAAATCGCAATCCAGCGACAGGATCACCTTCGCCTTGTCAAAATGGAACACCGGCTTCACCGGCTGGCCGAACGCCTGCGTGGCTGCGCGCTGGTGAATGCCGGAATCAATCGCGTCGCAGGTGAACCACTGCGATTTTGGAAATTTGCCCGCGATAATTCTCTGTAGCCGCGCCCGCGACGGCGATGTGCTGCTTTCAGCGAGAAACGCCAGGCCTTCGCCGGAGTTCGCCGCAAATTTCTTGGAAAGTTCGTCGAGGAATTTCAGCGCTCCGTCATGCGAAACTGTTTTGCCATTGTGCGTGAAACGCTTTGCGCGGTCGGGATCGTAAAGATCGAGAATCGAAGCCTGTGCGTAGCGGTCGGTCCCGCCATTGCCGCCGGGATAAAGCGCGTTGCCCTCAATCTTGATGGGCCGGCCTTCGTAAGATTTGACGACGAGCGGAATCGCACCGGTGCGCGTGGGCATGGCCGTGGCAAAATACTGCGGCTCGCCATAAACATAATCTGCCGGCTGCTGACCAAAAGGCTCCAGCTTCTCCTCCGGCCGCCGGCAGCCCGCGCCGGCCAGTCCCAAACCCGCCAGCGCGAACGACGCGGACATGATTTTCAGGAACTGGCGGCGGTTCTGGCCATCCACCATTTCGCTTGCGCCGGACGGAAATTCCCGGTGCAGCCAGTCCTTGAACTCCGGAGTGTCCGCCAGTTCATCCAGGCTGCGCCAGTAACGGCGGCCGGTAGTGGGCGAAGATGAATTGTTCAAATTGTTTTTCATCGGTGACAGGTCGAGCAGCTTTGCAGCGATTCCACGCGCAGATGTTCGACCAGTTTTTTGCCTTCGACCGTCTGCAAATTCGCCGCTTCCACGCCGTTCGTGCTCCAAGTCCAGCCCAGGTCCGTAACCTTGTCCACCGGTCGGATGCGCGCCGCCGGATCGCGGTGGCAGTCGAGGCAGAAACTCATGCTCAACGGCTTGTCGTGGCGCACTTCATCCATCTGGTCAACCCGACCGTGGCATTCCACGCAGCTAAAACCGCGCCGGACGTGGACTTCGTGGTTGAAATAGGCGTAATCCGGCAACCGGTGGATTTGCACCCACGGCACCGGCGTGTTGTTCTTCGCGCTGTCGCGGATGATCGCCAGTCGCGGGTCGTCCTTCAAAATAACACCGTGGCAGTTCATGCAGGTGGAGGCGCCGGGGAGATTTGAAAACCATGATTTCTCCACGCCGTTGTGGCAGTAGCGGCAGTCCATGCCGAGCTGTCCCGCGTGGACGGCGTGCGAAAACGGCACCGGCTGCACCGGCTCGTAGCCGACACGGGTGTATTTGGGCGTGAAATAATACGTCACGCCCGCCGCCGCGCCGCCACCCGCCAGCGCGGCTCCAATGCCGAGCGCCAGCGGCAGCCAGTTTGTCCACTTCGGAAAAATCACGGATGCCTTGGATTTACCGTCCGTTTGTCAAAATCTGCACTAATCATGTCAAACACCGGGACTGATGTTAAATCCTGATGGCCCCGGCTGCAAGAAAAGTTTGTGAAATATTTCACGTTTGCATGGAAGACGTTGAAATGAAGGAGTTCCGCAAAAACATTTCAGCGGTGGATGACGTAAAGGAAAGCCGCTTTTCAGCAACACCGCCGCCTGTAGCTGCGAATCAATTAAAAGACCGCCAAGTGCGACGGATGTTCTGTCGGGCAAATACAAATTTTCACCCGCTCCAAATTGAACGGACAACTTCGCGGGGGAACGACGGCACTCCGTGCCGAGAAAGCACCCAAGGGACGTCAGCAGCAATTGTTTTTGCCGGTCTTCCCTGATTTTGTGTTGCGAACGGAGCTGATTGTCAACTGCCGACGTCAATCCTGAAACTGCCGACGATGTCTCCAGCAACGCACACCAGCCAGGGCCAATAAACTAATCACACCCAAAACCCAAGTTTGCGGCTCCGGCACCGTGGTGACATCCAACTGCCAACTCACCAAAGTGCTTTGCCCGCCAGAGGACAAATCCGCCAAGAACAGCGTCCACACCCCGTTCGCGTCATCTCCCGTAAAACTCGAAAGCGTCGCCGTCGGATCCGCCGCCAGAAACGCCGTCGGATCGTTGGTTGTCGGGATGATGTTCACTCCCTCCGGCAGCCATGTCCCAAACACCGCCCCGCCGGCCGGGTTCGTATAATTTTGGTAATACTGAATGCTGTTGGCCGCCGCCGAGCTGAAGGTCACGTTAAATCCGCTGTCGCCATAACCAGATGCGCTCGCGCTGTTGCTCACCCCCACGCGGTCGAGAAGGATGGCAAATCCCAAGCCGTTGGGCCCCGCCAGATAGCCGTAAAGATCGCCATTATAACCCCCGCTAATATCAAGGCTCACCGTCACATCGCTGATCGCACTGTTGCCAATAGGTGCCACCATAAGGTTGGTCGCCTGCGTCAATCCGAATATGCTTCCATCCGGTATCGCCGCATTCACGCTAAAGGTAAAGTTCGTCTCAAACGTCTGGGCCAGCGCCGCTCCGGCCCACACCATCGTCCCGCATATCACCGCAATCGCTTGTTTCGTTTTCATAGTGTTTTTTTAGGTTGGGTTGATGATTGTTGATCATTGCGCCGGATTGTCCGCCGAATACGGATAGTAGAGCCGATAAAATATGAGTGGCGGATTGACTTGGCCCATATCGGTGAAACTCCATGAACCATTCGATCCCACCGTAACCGTGCCCGCATTGATCCACGGCCCATTAACGCTCGTCGTGCTGCTTTCCACTCCATAGGTATAGCCCGGAATTCCCGATCCGCTAAAGGTCGGATGCCCGCTGTCATCGGTAATGGTATTCTGGATGGAGCCACCCGCCCCGGCCACCGCCTCCAGATACACCGTCCCGCCGGCTGTCAGAGTTCCATCGGTGATCGTGTAGGTGAAATGGTCTTCGGCAGTCACAGGACCGTTATAATAGACATACGTGCCATCGCTGGTCACACTGGTTCCACCGGCGCTGGGCGAAGTGACACTACCTAACGTCACAGCATCACCATCCGGATCACTCCAGCCGGCGGCGGTCTTCAGATCTGAAATGGCAATCTTCCATGTCAATCCGCTGGTGACCGTGTTCGTCACTATGTTCGCCACAACCGGAGCGCTGTCCGGCACCACCAAATTGATCTGGCCCGATCCGGTGTCCACGATGGAAGCCGGCTGCAACGGTGCCACGTCGAACGCGGGCGTCTCATCAAATGCCCCGCTGATGGTGCCATAAGTAAACAGCGTGTAAGTGCCCCGATGCAACGCCGTGCCGGAGGTGACTTTGATCACGCTGCCATTGGGCGTCAGCAAACCAGTCACCGCAACCTTGTCGAGGGCACCGCCAGCCGGGGTGATGGAGAAGGCATTGGTCGAAAGCGCGTTCAAAGTCAGCGCGCCACCAAAACTCAATGTGCCAATGCCACCGTCGCCCGCAGCGAGGATCGAGAACGGCTGCAACGTCGTCGCGTCGCCAATCGTGCCGGTGCCGCCAAGCGTTGCGTTAGTCACCGTGACTACACTGCTGCTGGCAAGTGAACCGTTCACGAGCAAAGTGCCATTGCTGACGCTGGTCACGCCACTGTAAGTGTTATTTCCACCCAAAGTAAGCGTGCCGTTACCGGTTTTGGTCAACGCACCCGTGCCGCTCACAACACCGCTCAAGGCAATGTTGTGCGACTTACCAGAGACATCAGCAGCTTGGATGGTGAAACTGGTTCCGCTCAACTGCATGGGCAACGCGCTGGACCAGTCGGCCGCCGCACCGAGCGTGCCGGCCAACAGGGAGATATTTGCCGTATAGTTGGTGCTGACACCGGCCACAGCCGCAGCAGTGTTGGAAAGCACAATGCCTCCACTGCCCAGATACAGCGAAGTGCCGGCATTGTTGACAATCAGCCAGCCGGTTCCACCCAACGCATTGTTACCAGCCGAATCTGCAGCCCAACCAAAAGCGATTTTCCCGACAGTAGAGATGCCGCCCGAGAGATATAATTCTGAATAATTTGCTGATGCGCCGTTCACCTGCGAAAGCACAATACCGAGGGACGTGTCCGGGGCGTTAAAAGTGCCTCCGTTGATCTGAAGGATGCTCCAACGATTATTCGCCTGATTGCCGAGCAGCAATTTGTTGGTCACAGTCAGACCGCCGGCGTCCATGCGCACGCTGGCCGAGGAATTTTCCAAAGAAATGGAGAGAGATCCCAGATTCACATTCGCCGTGGAACCGTCGATGTAAAAACCCGAAGTGGTTGCCCCCGAAATGGGAGCTGTCGCAGTAGGAGCCGTGGCAAATGAAACGGTGCGCTCCAAGCCCAAAGACGTGGCCGAAAAACTGCCGCCCGTTATGCTGATGAGCTGGCCGTCGTTGGCGGTGCTGGGCTGGGTGACAGCGCCCAAGGTGACCGTGCCAGAGCTTTCGGAAAATGCATTGGCAACGGCGTTGAAGCTCGAACTCCCGGCGGTCACTGTGCCACCACTGACCAAATACCCCTGTCCATACAACCCGCCGCTGCCGCTGTTGATCACACCACCCGTTGGCAAAACCAGCGAACCGTTGTTCACCGTGGTTGATCCCGTGTAGCTGTTGTTGCCGGTCAGAGTTTCCGTGCCCACCCCATTTTTAACCAAGCTGACGGTGCCCGATGTATTCTTGATTGCGCCGGAGAATGTCCCGCCATTCCCGCTGTTGCCAATGCTCAAGGTCATCGTTCCCGTCGCCGTGCTGTCAATGGTGCCTCCGCCATTCAAACTGTCAATGGTTGGGCCGAATCCGTTCAGGTCAAGATTTGCGGAAGCCGCCACATTCAAACTGCCACTGGAAATCGCACTGGCATTGCCCAATTGGAGTGTGCCGGCAGTGACCGTTGTGCCGCCGCTGTAGGTGTTCGCACCGCTCAATGCCAGCTCATTGCCGCTGCCGTTCATGTTCAACGCCAGCGAGCCGGAGCTGTTCTTGATCAACCCGCTGAAGGCGCCATTGCCGGTAACGGTCAATGTCGGAGAACCGGCCGACGTGCTGTCAATTGTGCCACCGCCTGACAAACCATTGACCGTGCCGTTCAACCCGCCCATGTCCAACGTGCCGCTCACAAGCATGTTGCCGACGCCCGCGCCGTTGGGCAGCACATTTGGCAATCCCTGCTTGATCGTTCCTGCATTGATCATCGTGGCGCCCGCCAGAGTGTCTGCACCATTCAAAACCAGCGTGCCGTTGCCGATGTTCGCGAGTGTCCCAGAACCGCTGGCTGCGCCAATGGACTGGCTGCCGGCGGGCAGATCGAAATTCAAAACAGCATTGTCCAGCACGGGGCCGGAGCCAATCGCGCCGGCGGTGGTGCCATTGCCAACCTGAACGGTGCCGCTGTTGATCACTGTGCCACCGCTATAATCATTCACCGTCAAAATGGTCAGGGTGCCGCTGCTGTTATTGGCCAGCGCGGTTGAACCGCTGATTTTTCCGGTGCTGGTGAACGTGTAACTCTGGGTGCCGTTGACCGTTACACTGCCGGGACTCAAGGTGCCCGTAAGGTTCACCGTCTGGTTGGCCGAAGTATCATTAAACACCACATTGTCGCTGGTATTGAAAACGGAGGCCAAGGACGTGCCGGTATCGGTCCAATCATTATCACCCGCCACATTCCAAAGACCTAATCCAGCCCCATCACCCACCCAAACAAGGTTCTTGGCGGTGTAGGAAACAACCACCAAGTCAAGTTCGCCAGCATTTGCCACCAGCGAGGCCGACTGGCCAGATTGAGAAAAACCAGAAACAGCAATATTGGCAGCCGCGCCGCCAGGTGTTCCGCTACAGCCAATGATTTTGTAGGTGTTGTTGGCGAGCGTTCCGTCAGTTATGTTCAACTGAATCGTGCCGGAATTCAACGTGAGGGAGCCGGCGACGGATATGGTGCCATTCTGGGCGGCACCGGCATCCATATTGATCACGCATGTTCCACCGTCCAAGGAGAGGTTGTTGTCCAGCGTCAGCGCGCCGGTGGTGCCGGTCGGACTCAACTGGCCGCCACTTGCCAGACTTAAATTTCCATTGATGGTGCCTGTGCCGGAAACCGTCTTGGTCAACGAATAAGTGCCTGCCGCTGAAACATCCAGCGTGGCCGTGGAACTGAGCGAGGCCGCCCCACCGAAGAGGCCGTTTGCGCCGAGCGCCAAGGTGCCAGCGCTGATGGTTGTGTTGCCCGTATTGGCATTGGCTCCGTTGAGTGTCAAAGTGCCGCTCCCCACTTTTGTCAGAGTGGCGCCCGTGCCGGTCAGGGCACCGTTGAAAGTTGAAGTGGTATTGTTATTCCCAACCGTCAACGCAAAGTTGGCCGGCAAGGCCAAGGTTCCGGTCCCGCTCAACCCACCAAAGGTGGCAGCGGTCAAGGAGCCAAAGCTCAAGGTTCCGGGAAGGGTCGTGTCGAACGTGCTGTTTTGGAGGGCCAGCGAATTGTTCAGGAGGAGCGTGCCCTTGCTGATGAAAGTTGTGCCGCTGAACGTGTTGGCCGCGCCCAGTTGAACCGAGCCAGTCGGGACGGCCACGGTGGTGCAGCCCACCGTCAAGCCAACGGAATTGGCACCGTTGTCCGCGATGACCGAGTTGATGACGACATTGCCGCTGGTTCCAGCCGTCGTGTTGTTGTTAATTACAATCAAGTCGTGCTTGCTATCCGCAGTTGTATCGCCGGAAGTTATTGAACCGCCGGTGATGGTAGCGGCATTGGCGCCAACCGTGGAACCCACCAAAATACCGCCCGAGGTGATGATGTTCGCGCCGGTCAGCGTCGCCGTGAACGCTCCAGCAGCGTTAAAACGCAGTGAATTGATCGTGAAAGTGGCCGGAGCATCATTCGCGGCAACCGTGACATTGGCAGTCGTGGTGGTGAATACATCCGAAGTGTAAGAAGCCGGCCCGTTCAGAGCGGTTGCCCCGGCTGCCGACAGCCAATCATTACCGCCGAAGGTCACATAGCCTAAAACCCCCGACCCGGCGAATGCGTAATCCTCGTTCGAACCGCCAAAGGCCGTGGTTCCACTCCTGCCGTTAACATCCGCCATGGAACCCGCGTTGCGACTAACCGAGGTAAAGCCAATGGAGACACCGGAAGAACTGCCGCGCGTTCCAATCGCCAAAGTATCACTGCCGGGATTCAAAGTGAGACTGGTGAAGGCTTGCGAGTGGTTGCCGGTAGTGGAAGGCGCAGTAATGGTCATCGTGTTATTGCCGGTCAGTGTTAGCGCGCAAGCGCTGCCAAAAAAGGGATTGGCAACGCCGGTTGCCCCGTTGTTCACAAGGCTCAAGCCCAAAGCGCTGTTGCTGATCACCAGACCCGCGCCCGAGCTGGAAGATGCCGCCGTGGTTGCCGTGGCTGACCAATTGACATTCATCGTGCCGCCACCCATGACCGTCAGCACATTGGCACCCATGGCAATGTCGTTCACGCCGCTCAAGGTGACAGTCAGGCCCGACTTGATGTTCCAAATCTGGCTGCCGCCGAGCGTCAATGGCGATGCGATGGTCAAACTCCGCGTGGACGCAGACATGTCTATGCCCAACGAACTGACGCCCATGAGGGTCAAAATGTCAGCCGCCGTCGCGTCGGTGATGCTCACATTGCCGCCTGGACTGGCGATCTGGATTTCGCCAATGGACATCGCTCCACCCACCGCCACGGTGTTGGCCGCCGTCACCGTGCTGTCCCATTTGCCGATGTCGCCACTTCCAGGGACGGGGCCGGTGCCGCCATTCCAAGAGCCGGCGGCATTAATCGCCGTCGTATTATTCGCCTTGATTTGGGTTCCTGCCTGCGTGGTGAGCGCGCCTGACAATAGAAGCAGGCCGACGATTTGAAATAGGTTTCGAGTGAGAGACAGTTTCATAATTTCTGCGTTTTAGTTTTGCTGCCACCTGACTTCATCAGTCCAGCAACGCCCCCGAATCATAATGCCTTTGCGAAGCTGGTGGCGCGATGCTGATTGACCTGACAACGATTGTCAAGCATTTTTGCCCTGTCATTTCTTAATTTGCCTGTCACCATTTCTGGCGACAAAATCCAGTGCATCAGTCTGGCGAGCGGGCCGCTGGCGAACCGGCAATGGCATCATTGCCGCTGATTTTCCCCTTCTATTTTCGGCCCGGCATCTCGCGCCGGCGTGTTCATCTGGTAGAGTCCCAGTTCCTTTTGCAGCGTCGCGGCCAGCGCGTCGTTCTTTTGCTGCCCGGCCAGTTGCAGGGCGTGCCGCGCCGTTTCCGCCGCTTCGGCATAACGTCCCGTCTCCGCATCCGCCGCGGCCAGGGTGCGCAGCATCAGCGGGTTTTCTCCACCCGCCAGCCGGACGGCCTTTTGGGCCAGCGCCACAGCGCTGGCTCCATCGCGCAACGACGCCTGCGAACAGGTGGCCAGCGCCAAGGCGAGATTGTTCAGCGCATCAACATTATCCGGCTGGGTTTCGAGAATTTTCCAATAGTTGTCAATCGCTTCCGCCGTGCGCCCGGCCTGCATCAAAGCAGCACCAAGGCTGTTGCGTGCCTCGACATAGTCGGGCTGGAGGGACAACGCTTCATGAAAATGCAAGATCGCCTCATCCGTCCGCCCCTTTCGGAGCAGGGCAACGCCCAGGTTGTTGTGGGCGGTGGCGTAGTCGGGCTGGAGGGACAGTGCTCTTTGAAAATGAACGATGGCCTCGTCCATTTGTCCCGTTTGGAAAAGAGCATTGCCGAGATTGTTGTGGGCTTCTGCAAAGTCAGGCTGGATGTCCAGCGCCCTCTGGTATTGCGCAATGGCCTGATTGATCTGTCCGCGTTGAAAAAAAGCATTGCCCAAATTGTTGCAGGCTTCGGTGTAGTCGGGCTGGATGGTCAGGGCCATTTGGAACTGATGGACAGCCTCATCCGTCCGTTTTTTTAGGAAAAAGGCGTTGCCCAGATTGTTGTGCGCTTCGGCATAATCAGGCTGGATGGTCACCGCCTTTTGCAAATGCACGATCGCCTGGTCCACTTCACCCCTTTGAAGCAGGGCAACAGCAAAACCATTGAGGGCGACACTATTACCCGAGGTGACGGCAAGTGTATGGCTCCAAAAAGTTTCACTATTCTTCCAACAGGCGGTTTGGGCGTGGGCGCAGACCATCAGGGCGGCCGTCACCGCCGCCATTATTCCGCCCAATATCAACCGCCGTCGCCCCCACCCCACGCTCCACTCCGCCACCCACCACGTCACCGCCACCCCCAGCCCAATCTCCGGCAGATATGTGTAGCGATCCGCATGCGCATAATAC
>Ga0181516_10000051_pt1 | contig 121878 bp, 94 predicted proteins | sample PEATcosm2014_Bin_25_FD_121104 | JGI IMG/M metagenome (GOLD analysis project Ga0181516, IMG submission 121104) | Peatland microbial communities from MTU Mesocosm Facility, Houghton, MI, USA - PEATcosm2014_Bin01_10_metaG | ecosystem: Environmental > Terrestrial > Soil > Wetlands > Peat | place...
CGCTCCAACATCTGAGCAGTTCCGCATTGCGCAAATCGCGCAATTGTCGAGCAGTCAGCGCCACGCGAAGCCATTCGCCGGCCGCGCAGTCCCCGCAGGTGCCCGCTTACACCGCTGACCACCGCGAACTGCTGACGAGTTTTAAGGCGCGCAGCGCGGCTGCCGCACCGCAGGTGCACGCCAACTCCGCTAGCTCCGCTAACACCGCTGGGGTTAAAGCTGTACTGCTGTATGCGAGCCCCTCACAAGTCCTTCCGCACCAGCAGTTGCCCGACCCCAATTCCCAAGTTAGCAACGACCTTTTTTCCTGTATTCCTGTAGGATCCGCGAAACGCCTTGGAACCTGCCCGCGCGAGTTACCAAATAATCGTTCCATGGGGTGTACCTGCCCATTTAAACTTCCGTCCACCTTAACGGAGCATCCCCATGCGATTTCGCACTCTTTTCCTGGCCTTATCGATAGCCCTGGTTGCGACTCAAAGCTCGCTAGCGCAGGTGAGGCGCGCGCTGCTGATTGGCATCAATACGTATCAGCCTGCGCAGACCACAGCGCAACATCCCAAGGACTGCACGGGCGGCCGCTGCGATCTGCCGCAGTTTGACAATCTCGACGGCGCGCTCAATGACGTGGCCGCGATGCGCGACCTGCTGGTCAGCCCCAAGTTTGGCTTCGCGCCCAACGGGGTGACGGTGCTGACCAATCCGGCTCTGCCTAAGTCTCAGCTGCCTTTTGTATCGCTGAGCGCCGATCAGACTTCGCGCGACGGCATTCTCGCCGCAATGCAGAAGTATCTAGTGGATGTGCCGCAGAAGGGCGACACCGTTGTGCTCTACTACGCCGGCCACGGCTCGCTGCGCATCAACAGCAAAGGAACCAAGCTGAGCATGTTTGTTGACGGCAAGGAGACGCATGCCGACAGCACGTTGGTGCCGAGCGATGCGTGGACGGGTGGATACGATGTGCGCGACCGCGAAATGACGCGCATCTTCAACGCCGCGCTGGACAAGGGCGTGAAGCTCACCGTGATTCTCGATAGCTGCCATAGCGGAGCGTTCACGCGCGGCATTCCGCTGGGGCCGAAGTTGAAGGAACGCATGTTGCCCTACGATCCGCGCGATATAGGCGAGAGCCCGGATCAGGAAGCGAATGGCCAGGCCAAGGTTGCGCCGACGGAGCGCACGGACAATCCGGCGCTGGTTTTCTCCGCAGCGCAGCAGGACCAGACGGCCAAGGAGGCAGCGACCTCCGACAGCGTTCCCGAGGCGCACGGAGCTTTTACCCTGGCACTGATCCAGGCGCTGCAAACGCTTCCCGCCGATGCTCCGGCCGCAGTGGTCTATCAGCAAGTGCGCGCCACACTTGAGGGAAGCGGGGTTGAAGATCAGATGCCGACGCTGGACGCAGCCGGGGCGCGGCGTCAACAGCCGCTGTTTGGCGGCGCGGCGGAGCAGAATGGAAAGCTGCGCGCTGCAGTGGTGGGAGTGGATGACGACGGCAACATCACTCTCGATGCGGGGCGGCTGGCCGGCATCGGGAAGGGGACGACGTTCGTTTCGTTTGGCGTCGAGGACCAGGCGAAGCAAGTGACACTGAAGGTGACGGACCTGGTGGGCGTGGCGGGGTCGAAAGCAACGGTTGTGACTCCGGCAAACGCGCACGTAGCACCGGGCTCGGTGTTTGAATTGCAGAACTGGGTTCCGGCGCCGAGCGATCCGCTGCTCTTCTGGACGTGGCCGGCAAGTCTCGCACAAACGGATATTCAGGCAGCAGCCGATCAGGTGCGGGCATCGGGCATCGACGCGGTAGCAGATCCAGCGGAGCAGCCGTGGACCTACATGGTTTCATGGAACGGCACGAACTGGGTGGCGCAGCACACGGGCGAGCCGAAGAGCGTGGAGATCGGCGCGACGCTCACGGCCGCTGCCCTGAAGAAACAAATTCCTGCGGGAGCGAAGGTGTGGATGAATTTTCCGCCATCGCAGGAGTTGGCGGCAAAGCTGAATCTGCACGATGCGACCAGCATGGCGCAGGGCGTGGACGATGTGGCCAAGGCCGATTACGTGCTGGCGGGTTCGCTCAGCGCAAACGGGCCGTCGTGGGCCTGGTATCACAAAGCGGAATTTGAAAAGGGACCTCCGCGGGCAGACGCGCCGCGGCACAGCCCAGGGTGCTCGTGGACATCGAATTATCCGGTGCGAACGGATTGGGTTACGATTGCCGATGCTGACAGGTTGCCGGATGCGGCCGCGAAATTGGGCGACTACGCGAGCAGACTGGCAAAGCTGGCAGGGTGGCTTCGCTTGCCGTCGAGCCCCGGCGCAGGCGATGACGACTACTACCACCTGGCCTTCATGCGGTCGACCGATTCGACGCTGGTGGCTCCGGGGCAGGCAGTGCAACAGGGCGATAAGTTGAAACTGGTGCTGACCTCGACGGAGCGGGTGCTCGATAAGCGCTGGGTGTATGTGCTCGACATCGATTGCCACGGCAACGGCAACCTTGTTTACCCGTTGCATTACGCTGAGAATCGTTTTCCGAATGACGCGAACGACCAGAGGCAGATCGTTTTGCCGGGACTTAAGGATGTAACCGTGGGCGAACCCTATGGGCTCGACACGATCTTGATGGTCAGCACGAGCGAACAGCTCGATCCCTACAGCCTCAGTTTCAAAGGAGTCGCCACGCGCGGGGGAAACAGTCAACCGCATTCGCCGCTGGAGCGGCTTTTGTCGAACACCAGCGCCGGAACCCGCGGGATCGAGATGGAAGAAACGCCGACGAACTGGTCAGTGAGCGTGAGCGGGTTGCAAAGTGTGCCGGCGGCGAAACCGTGATCTCGGGGCCCGGAGACGAAGAGCAGCGAGACTAGACGGTGGCTTTCGCAGCGCCTGTCGAGATGCCGCCGTCCACAAGCAGCGTCTGGCCGGTGATGTAGCGGCTCGACTCCGATGCGAGAAAGACAATGGCGCCGTCGAGGTCGTCGGGCAGGCCGGGGCGTTTCACTGGAATGCGATCGGTAATGTATTCGACCCACGCGGCATTGTCGTAGAGCACCTGATTCTGTTTTGTCTTGAACCAGCCGGGCGCGAGGCAATTGACGGTGACGCCGCGGCTGCCCCAGTCGTCGGCGAGACTCATGGTGAGTTGGCGAATGCCTCCGCGGCTTGCGCCATAGGGCGCGAGGCCCGCATAGCCGGCAACGCTGGTGACGGAGCCGATGTTGATCACGCGGCCGTAGCCGCGGGCAACCATGCCGCGTGCAACCGCCTGTGCAACGAAGAAGGAGCCGCGCAGATTGGTGTCGAGGATTGTGTTCCAGTCGTCCCACGTGACGTCGAGGGCGGGCTTGCGGATGTTGCATCCCGCGTTGTTGACGAGGATGTCGATTTTGCCGCAGTGGCGCTCGACGGCTGCGACAGCGCTCTGGATGCTGCGGTGATCGCGAACATCTAAATCGGTGCAGAAAGTTTGGCGGCCGAGCGATTGAATTTCATCGGAGAACACAGCCAGTGAGGATTTGTCGCGGCTGGTCATCGCGATGTCTGCGCCGGCTCGCGCCAGCGCACGCGCAAAGTATTGGCCCAGGCCGCGGCTGGTGCCGGTGACAAGCGCGACGCGGCCTGACAAATCAAATAAGGCGTCGTTCATCGAATCGATCCTCAGGGTTCCAAGACAACTTTGAGCAGGCCTGGTTCGCGGTTGTAGAGGCGCTGAAACCAGGAAGCTCCCTCATCAAGGGGAACGACTGCAGACAGGAGGGGATCAACGCGAATTGCGCCGCGCGCCATCATCGCGATGCAGGCCGGATATTCGCCGCAGGATGCGCAGGACCCTTGCAGGCGAATCTGGCGCGTGACAACGGATTGCAGGCCAAGGTCGATTTTGGGCGCGACGTTGCCCACCAGCGTGACGGCTCCGCCTTTGCGCACGCTCTCGATGGCGAGCTCGACCGTGCCGGAAATGCCGACACATTCGAGTGCAACGTCCGCACCGCGCGCTGACGTTAGTTCAAGGATTTTTGCGATGGCGTCGACTTGGCTGGAATTGAAAACTTGGGTGGCGCCGAGGCTGCGCGCGAGTTCCAATCGCGAGTCGTCCACATCGATCACGAAGACCCGGCCAGCGCCGGCCAGCCGCACGGCTTGCAAAGTGAGCAGACCGATCATGCCTGCGCCGACAACGACGCCAGTGTCGTCGAGCGCGACGGGGGTAAGCGAAACGGCATGAACCGCGACGGAGACGGCCTCGATCAGAGCCGCGTGCGCAAAGGGCATATCGTCGGGCAAGCGATAGCAGATGCGCTCGGGCACGGTGACGAACTCGGCAAATGCGCCCATGCGCCGGAAGGTGGGAGTAGAAACGCCGACGACTTCGCGGTTGTCACACAGATTGACCCGGCCGCGGCGGCAATAAAAACAATGACCGCAGTAAACGGTCGAGTCGAATGTGACGCGATCGCCCGCGCGGAAATTGGAAACGGCGCTGCCCACGGACTCGACCACGCCGGCTGCCTCGTGGCCCATGACGATCGGAGGGATGCGTCGGCCAGTGCTTCCGTCGTATCCGTGGACGTCGCTGCCGCAGATGCCGCAAGCCTTGATCCTGATCAAGAGCTCGTCCGCGGCTGGAGATGGCTGCGGCAGGCGAGTCAAATCGAGTTGCTTGTAAGCGGAAAGGAGCAGCGCTTTCATTTCGTATGGATCTCCGGCATCAATCGAAGCCTCATTTTACGCGACTGTCGGCTGAATCGCATCGCGCATCAGGCCAGGGCATCGGCCGCGGTGCGCTCTCCGGGAATCATTTCGATCTCGCCGAGAAGAAAGATGTAGGCTGTGATTCCAATGACAAGGTAGACACCTGCCACTCCGAATGCCCAGGCAAACTGCCGCGCGGCAAAAAGGTAGCCGGTGATGATGGGCGCGGCGATTCCTGAAATCTGGTTGGAGAAGTTGACGATGCCGCCGACGCGACCGACGTTGTTTCTGCTGGCAATGAGCGAGGGGATTGACCAGCCGACCGGAGAAGCGGCGGACAATCCGCCGATGGAAATGCTGATCCAAAAGAGGGCCTGAGGAGTGGTGCGGGCAGTGACCGCGCCCAGGATGCCGAGGCCCAACGTCGTGCCACCGATGAGAATGGTGCGCCGGACACGACTGGGGTTAAAGCCGCGAGAGATGAGCGCATCCACGAGCCAACCGCCGACGATGAGATCAGTGCATGTCGCGAAAAGCCAGGGCAGGCTGGTGTAGAGAAACGAATGAAGCAGGTCGACGTGCCTGACGAGGGAGAGATAGCTTGGCAGCCATGTCAGCAACAGATAGAAGACATAGTTGTATGCGCCGAAGCCAAGCACCATTGCGATGACTTTTCGTTGTTTGAGAAGGAACCTCAGCGACTCCGGTTGCTGAAGCGACTGCTCTGAATTGGTTGGTGCATTCCACGCAGCGACTTGCGCTTTTTCAACTTCGTTGAGCAAAGGGTCTTCGGCGGGATCACGATAGACTTTCCAGAAAAGGACAAAGTAGAGAAAGCTGACGAGGCCCGTGAGAGCAAAGCTCCACCGCCAACCTACCTTTAGCAGGATGATGCCGATGAGGGGGACGCCGATGGCGGAAGCGAACTTTGCAGCTGCGTCAAAAAGAGCAGTGGCAAATCCGCGCGTGTTGGGGGGAAACCACAAGCCTATCGCTTTAGCGTTGGCCGGGAAGGTGGGGGCCTCGCCCACTCCGAGCAAGAACCTGGCCGCGAACAAGCTGGGAACGCCGGGAGATGCGGCAGCGCCAAAGGACGCCATGCTCCACAGAAAGGTGCTGAAACGGCTGACGCGGCGAACGCCGAACTTATCGAGGATCACGCCGATGGGCAATTGGCACAGGGCGTATGTCCAGTTGTAGGCGCCGGAGAGATAGCCGAAGGCGATGTCTGAAATTCCGAACCCGGCAATCAGAGATTCGTGGGAAACGGAGAGGTTGACGCGGTCGAAGTAGTTAACCAGAACTCCGAGGCCGAGGAGCAAGGCAATGTGCATGCTGCGTCGCCGCAATCCTGCTCCACTTTGGGATGTCGCATTGCTCAAACGCGCCTCGGAAACTAAGCCGTGATCCCTCAATTCGAATCGCGGGTGGGAAGATTTTGCAGGTCGATACCAAGTTGCTGGCACTTTTTGTAGAAATGGCTGCGTTCGAGTCCCAGCGCCTTGGCGGTTTGAGTAACGTGGCGCTCGTGGCGGTCGAGCTCTGCGAGCACTGCGGCGCGTTCAAAGGCGAGCACGCGGGAAGCTAACGGGCCGGTGGTTTCGGGCGCATCCCCAGAGAACATTTTTGCGGTCGCATGTGCTGCAGGCAGCGCCAACTGCACAGCGGCTGCGTCCACCTCGGTGTCAGCGAGCAGCAGAAGGCGCTCGACGACGTTGCGCAGTTCGCGGATGTTGCCGGGCCATGCGTATTGGGTGAGGGCCTCGATTGCCGCAGCGGTGAAAGGGACGGGCTTCCAGCCATTTTGTGCGCTGACCTGGCGGGCAAAATACTCCACCAGCGCGGGCAGATCCTCGCGCCGGTTGCGCAGCGGAGGAAGTTCTACGGGAAAGACTACAACGCGATGATAGAGGTCGCGGCGAAATCCGCCGGACTCGACGAGCTGCTCGAGATTGCGATGAGTGGCGACGACGACGCGCACATCGACGCTGGTGGGCTTGTCGGCGCCGATGCGCTCGACTTCGCCCTCCTCAAGAACGCGCAGCAGCTTGGCCTGCATCGCAGTAGGCATGTCGCCGATTTCGTCAAGAAACAGAGTGCCGCGATGCGCCTGCTCAAACTTGCCGGTGTGGCGCTGCGCGGCGCCGGTGAATGAGCCTTTCTCATGGCCGAAGAGCTCACTCTCAATCAGCTCTGCAGGAACAGCGGCGCAGTTGAGCGTGACGAAAGGCCCTGTAGCGCGATGGCTCTTTTCGTGGAGCGTGCGCGCAACCAGTTCTTTGCCCGTGCCGGTTTCGCCGTAGATGCAGACGCGCGATTCGCTAGCGGCAACGCGCTCAATCTGGGCCATCACGCGGCGCATGGTTTCGCCGCTCCACACCAGGGTGTGTTTGCCGACGCGCGTGCGCAGGTCGCGATTTTCGGTTTCGAGGCGCGTAAGTTTTAGCGCATTCTCGACGGTGACTAACAATTTCTCGGTGGTTAGAGGCTTCTCGAGAAAATCGAGCGCGCCCAGGCGGGTGGCGCGAACGGCCATTTCAATGTGCGCCTGCCCGCTCATCATCACCACCGGCGCGGCGACGCCGGCGGACTTCAGATCCTCGAGCAGGGCGAGGCCATCGCGACGCGGCATGACGACGTCGCTCAGAATGAGATCGAAGGGCTGCGTTTTTGCGAGCTCCAAAGCGCGCGTCGCGTTGTCGCAGACCACGGCTTCGTGGCCAGCGAGGCGAAATGCGCGAGAGAGCGAGGCCAGGGTGTTGGCTTCGTCGTCGACGATGAGGATGTTGGCCTTTGCGGTCATGCGGTTGTTGCCTTCGGCAGCGTAATGATAAATGTTGCTCCGCCGCCTGCGCGGCTCTCGACGGCGATGGTGCCGGCGTGGTCGGCCACTACCGATTGCACGATGGCGAGGCCGAGGCCGGTTCCATGCTGCTTGGTGGTGTAGTAGGGGGTGAAGAGGCGCTCGCACTCCTCGGGCGTGAGGCCCTCGCCGGTGTCGGCGACGCGGAGTTCGATGTTGTCGTCTTGTGGATGAGCGGAGATGGTCAGCGTGCCGCCGGCGGGCATGGCGTCCATCGCGTTGAGCACGAGGTTGGAGAGAGCGCGATGGAGCAGCTCGGGATCCACATTGAGCGGCATCGGAGCGTTGGTCAGGTCGATTTCGAATCTGATATTCGAATCAGAATTGGCTGCGGCCGATTCGTAAAGTGCGCGCACTCGCTCGACGACATCTTTCGCATCGATGTGCTCCAGCTCAGGCTTGGGCATTTTGCTGAAATCGGAGAAGCGCGCGATGATCGTCTTCAGGTTTGCAATCTCCGCACTGAGGGTCGCGGTGCTCTCGCGAAAGACCTCGTCAAATTCGGCGGGGGACAATGCGCGCGCGCGGACCAGATTTTCAACGGTGAGTTGCAGCGGAAAGAGCGGATTTTTTAGCTCATGGGCCAGGCGTCGCGCCAGCTCACGCCAGGCCGCAACGCGCTCGCTCTGCACCAACTGTTCGCGCTGCGTGGCGAGCTTGTCGGTCATGTGATTGAAGCTGCGCGCCAAGACGCTCACCTCATCGCGTCCGCGGACGGGGACGCGGGTGTCCCAGTTCCCTGCAGCCACGGATTCGGCACCGTGGGCTAACTCTTCGATGGGCCGCGATACACGCGCGGCGATCCAAAGACTGAAGGCAATGGCCAGAAGGATGCCGCCGGATGCGACTCCGCAGGCGATGGCGCGAATATGCTGCTGCGCATCGACCATTCCACCGCGCGAGATGGCGACGGTGAGAACGGCGAGGACCTGGCCCGCTTGATTTTTGAGCGGAATCGCGGTGGCGTTGATACTGTCTTCGCGGCGCTGGCTCAGGTAGAGAATGCCGCTCGTTTGTTGACCACTGTTGCGGGCCGCATCGATCAGTCCCTGATAGCGAGCCGCTGCGGGAACATCGCCGCTTGCGCCGACGAGATGCCTGGGATCGAATGGCGATGAGTTGGCGGGGGCGTTCGGGATTGACGCGGCATCGGAACCGGGGCCAGCGTCACTGTAGAGCGCAACTGTCATGCCTGGAGCGACGGGCAGATCGGCAAGAAAGCTTTGATCGAGTTTTTTTCCGCCGACCAGGCGAATTGACGGCTCCGCGCCACCAATGGCACGCACAGCAAATAGTCCCAGCTCGGCGCTGCCATCGGGCAGGGTTTCGCGCTTGAGAAATGCCGCCTGCGGCGCCTGCGCGGCAGCCGGCTCAGGGTAGCCGAACCGGGCCGGCCACTGCGCGGAACTCACGACATTGCCATCGGGCCCGATGATCTCAAGGAAGTCGAGCTGGGCATCCTGTGCCATCGTTTGCGCCTCGGTGAGGTAGGGCGCGGCATCGCCGGACTGCACGAGCTCGAATGCCATGACGCGGGCGTGTTCGCTTGCGGCGAGCCGATCGACCGCAGCAGCAACCTCCGCAGACCGGTGTTGAAACTCGCGCTGGAACTGGCTGACGAAGAGCGCCGTTTCTTCCTGATCGCGCTGCTCGAAGACATAGCGGATGCGCACCAGGACCGTCCAGGCCACCGCGGCCACGGCGGCCGCGACGGTGAACGAAAAGAGCAAGAGGAGTTTCTGGCGAAGGCTCACGGCGCGTCCTCGATTGAGACGTTGGCCAGGTCGGGCGTGCCATCCGAGAGCAGATGCAGATCGCGCACGCGACCGCCAGACGCATATGCGCGGGGAAGATCGAGCAGCGGAATCAACGTGTGGCGATCGAGCAGTTCGTGTTCAGCTTTGTAGAGCGCTGCCAGCCCCGGCTCGATGATTGGCGGCGTTTGCCCGGCGCCGCGCAACAGCAATTCCAGCGCGGCATACGGTTCGGCACCATCGATGGGTAACTTGCGCAAAATCAGGTCGGGGTGAGCATTCGCGCTGACGACCTGCACGTTGAATCCGGTATCGCGCAGGTCGAGGGCGATGCGCTGCGCAGCGAGCTGCATCGCTCCGCTGCCCTGCGTCGAGAGCGTGAGCGGCGGAGTGGAGAGCCCGCCTTTCAACTCATGGGCTTTACCAAGATCGCGGTCGGCAGGAAAGAGAAAAGAGTAGCCGGTGAGCGACTGGGGCAGAAGGCTTGCGGTGACCTGGCCTTGCTTTTGAAAGATCACGTTGAAGAGCGTCGCGCGATCGACCGCGAGAGCAATGGAGCTACGCAGCATGGGATTGGCGAGCGGACCGGAGTCGGAGACCTGCAGCGTCAGCAAGGCCACTGGCGGCGAAACATCGACGGTGAGCCGTTGCTGCTGAGCCTGGCGCAGCATCTCCGCGGGCACCTCGACTATGTCGGCATGGCCCACGCCGAGGTCGAGCCACTGGTCGCGCATGGCACGATGAACGCGCATCTCGATTGCGTCAACGAAGGGGCGACCCTGCCAGCAGGTTTCATTGGCGGCGAGGGCGAGCACGCCATTATTAAAACCAGTGAGTTGAAAGGGCCCGGTTCCGATGTTGCCGTTTGGAGTTTTGCCGTCGGCGGTGACGGTGAGGGCAATCAGAAATTCGTCGCTCGCCAGCAGCGCGGGGAGATCAGGCATAGGCGAGTCGCCGACGAAGACGACCGAGGAGCCGACGGCACGGAGAGATGTCCAGGGGCAGTTGACGGAGCAGGCAGCGGTGAGCGACGCGATGACGTTGACCGAGGTGAGCGCGGTGCCATCGTGAAAATGCACGCCGGGGCGCAGCTTGAACTGCCAGCGATGGTCGTTGTCGTCGGAAGACCAATCGACTGCAAGCGCGGGGCGCACCTGGCCATTGGCATCGAGAGCGGTCAGGCCATCGAATACGAGGCGACGCGCCAGGCCGTCGGGACGCTGCCACGGGTCGCCCTCGATCTCGACATGCAGTGTTCCGCCGTAGTGAGGGCGGGTGCGTGCCGCGACGGGCAGAGCGAGCGCGGCGATGAGGCAGCTAGTTGCAAAGCGCCGTAACACGGTCCACCTCATATTGGTTGGTCGGGCTCTGGACGACGGCGATCACGCTCTTGCCATCGGGCGCAGACCACAACGCTGTGACCGATCCTGCCATGGAGAGCGCTGCGCTGGCCGGAACGGCTTCGAGCGAGAGAATTTCATAAGCGCGCAGACTGTCGCTGGCGGCTTCGCCGGAGCCGGACGCCATGATCTGCGTTCCCGCGCCGCAGCCAGAGCGGATCACGGCGAAATCACTGCCCCAGTCGCGGGTGCCGCTGACATTTTTCAAAGTACCAGTGTCAAGCATTTGCACCTTGCCATCGATGCCGGCGATGAGGAGCGCAGCGCCGCCGACGGGACGAGGAATGAATGCGACTGAATAGAAGGCCGGCAGATTGACGCCGAGGCTGGGAGTGACGACGCCGGTGAAGTAGTTGCGCGCGGAGTTGTAAAAAGCGGAGAGAGTGGCGGATGCATTTGCGTCGCCGGCTTGCAGGATGGGCCATGGATCGTCACTGGAGTCGCAGTGGACGGCCCAATCGCCCGATGTGGATGTGCCGGTGCATCGGGCTCCAGCGAACCAGGCTTCAAATCCGGATCCGCTCGCGTTGGGGATGAGAATGCCACGCGGATCACGAGGCAGGGGGCGCTTTTGGATGAGGCTCACCCGTTTCTGCTCATGCCAGCCGTTTTCTGTTCGCGAGTAAATCACGATTTGTTCCGGCTCGAGCGCGACGAAGGAGTTCTGGATCAGCGATGCACTCAGGACCGGATCGCTGCCGGCGAAAATTGTTTCCTTGCGTAACACCATTCCTTCTTGAGCCTGCGACCTCGCAGGGGCATTCAGCGGGAAGTGCACCATTGCAACCTGGGTTTCATTGCCCTCGACAATCTCGGCAACCCAGACGCGATCATGCGCGCTTTCGCTGAGAGTGACGCGGATCGCGTTGGCACTTTCGGCGCCGGATGTCAGGACGCCGTGGGCTTTCAGGTTTTGTTCGAGCTGCTTGCGAATCACGGGGATCTGATCGGTCGGAATGGTGGAGAGATTGCGAATGGTGAGTTTGGCCTGTCCCGGGCCGAGTATGGCGGCAATCTGATCAGAAAGCGAGGAGGCAGGTTGGTCCCACAGGCTGGACGTCTGCGCGCGGGAAGCAACGAAGGAGAGGAGAGCGACGGCTGCGGAAATGACGAACGCGCGGCAAGAAGCATTGATTATGAAAGTCGGGATCAGCCGCATTGCCGTCGTCCTTCTGCGCAACTTGTCGTTTGCGCGGATTATATCGTCTGGCGGCGCCTCTCACGGCGCGACTGGTAAACGTTGGTGCAGGGCGGACGCGAATTGCGATGCGTCCGCCCCGCTCAGCCGCTAACGGTTCTCATTGGCTGTCTTTTTGCGAGGGAGCCGGCGCATCCTCGTTGTCCATCTCTTGTTTGACCACCGGTGCGTTGGCCATGTTTTTGAAGACATCGTTGGCGAAGAAGAATTTGCCGTCAGATGGGACCATCACGACCTGGATTTTGTCGGACAGTCGCTCGGCGATGATCTTGTTGATCAGCAACGGCGATTTGTTGAGCAACGCCGCTTCGCTGGTCATGCGCTCTGCATTGGCCGCAGCAATGAGCTTGATGCGGCTGGCCTCGGCGTCGGCCAGCAAGTTGCGCCGTTGCAATTCGGCCTTGCTGTCGATCACTTTGGCCTCGGCATCGGCTTCGGCATTCTGGATGGTTGCTTCTTTGCGGGCTTCGGCTTCGAGCTTGCTCTGCTCAATCTGCTTCTCTTTGAGAGGCAGTGTGTATTGCATGGCGTCGGCTTCGCCCTTGGCTTCGACTACCTTCGACTGCGCGTCGCCTTCGGCACCCTTCACCTTCTGCACCTGTTCGGCTTCAGCTTGCAGTTCAGCAATCTTCACCTGCTTTTGCTGGATATCGGTGTCGACGCCCATCTGGTCATCCTGCTGTTCCTTGAGCAGCAAGCCTTCCAGGCCCTTGGAGTATTCCTCGGGCAGTTGAATGTCAGAGAGCATCACCTCTTCGACGATGATGCCGTCGGTGCCCAACTTGCGCGTGATGATTGCGGCGGCTTTGGAGCGCACTTCTTCGCGTTTACTCGAGAAGATTTCACGCACTGTGTATTGCGGCGCAAGTTCGCGCCATGCGCTGGCCACCACGGGGGGCACCAGCTCCTTGTCGGCCGGCTGGGGCAAGTGGGCCTGCACGCTGGCGAGTTTGTTGGGATCGAGCCGGTAGCGCACGGTCACGCCGAGGCCGATGTTGAGTCCTTCTTTCGATTGCACATCGAGGCCGGTCTTCTGCACTGCGCCTTTGGCGGCGTCTTGCACAAAGCCCGCAGTGAACATGTGGTCGCGCAGGTCAAAGAGCTGCACATTGTCAAAGAGCGGCGTGATAAAGTGCACGCCAGGATAGAGCGTGCCAGGCTCGGTGCCACCGATCTGGCTGATGCGCACGCCGCCCATTCCGCTCGGAACGACCACGATGCTGGCGCCGATGAGAAGAGGCAGACAGGCCACGATTGCAAGTGCAACTGGCCCGCGCCAGGCGATTCCATCAGGTTCTACGACTGTTTCGTCTCCGCCGGCTTTGCGACGCGTATATTGAATACGCAGCCAAAGTGAATACAGCGGAATTCCTACAGCGGCAGCCAGCAACAGCACTCCCGCGACCGTCAGCAACAGCTTCAATGCGAGCATTTCCCGCCTCCGTGTTTGTGGTTGTGCTCCCCGCGTTTGCACCTCAGCGACCAAGATCTGTCGTTGTGGTCCCCGCGTTTTCCGGTTCCCGGCCATGGAGCAAGCAATAGCCGGACCAGTCCGCCTAGAGTCAGTTCTTCCAGGAGCAGCCCTGCAGCCACCGGCAACAGAACTGCGCCTAGACCACCCATTGCGTCGAAAATGAGATTCATCGCGCGCCTCCCGCTCTACCAGGTGCCTGTGACGGCCACAGCCGCTAGAGCTGCAGCCGTGATCGCGGTAGAAGCGGCATTTGTGTCGGTTGCCGGTGCTGCCGGCTGCGTCTGCGCAACCAAAGTTGGCGGCTGCATAGAGGCTGGGATTGGCTGCGGAGCGCCGAAGAGCCTTGCGGTCTCCTCATTGGGCTGGCCGACGAGCTCGACCGTGTCGCCCACCTGGACCAGCGGATAGAGATCTTCAAGGTCGGCCCTGGCCATGCGGATGCAGCCGTGAGAAGCGGCCTTGCCGATGGAGCGAGGCTCGTTGGTGCCGTGGATGCCGTAGCCTTGAACGCTCAATCCCATCCAGCGAGTGCCTACCGGATTTCCCGGTCCGGGCGGTACGACTTTTCCGTTGTGCGCGTAGGTCGGGTTCATCACGCGGCGAGCGATGGTAAAGCTGCCGACGGGGCTGGGAGTGGAGGGCTTGCCCACCGCGACGGGATAGATCCTGGACACCTGGCCGTCGACTACGAGGGCCAGTTTGCGATCCTGGAGGCTCACGATGATTTTTCTCTGGGGCGCCGCGGCCGTCTGCGCGATTGCCTGAACCGCAAGAACCACCATGACCACTGCCACCATTGCCAGTCTGCTGAGAATCAAGCCTTTCATCACTTCCCCCTTGTTTCTGCTTTCTCAATCACCCACGCCAGGACGACGTGCAAGCCCGACGCCAATTGCGATCAATTGAAAACAAAGCATTTACGGACGCGATTGAGCAGAGACAACGTGTCAGTCGGCCCACACTTGTGGCTGAACTGACACACGCTTGCGGACCTGGAATGGGGTTTTGGCGGTTAGTTTTTTGGAGGATTCGGGCAGATTCGACCGCTGGATTGCGAGGCCGGAGAGTACCGGAGGTGGAATGCTAATCACCTGCAAGTGCGGAGCTAATTACCTGATATGGCAGCGATATAGCCAGAAAGTTGCATTGTTGCCAGACGGAGGCGGCGGTACATTGCTCATATAGAAGTGAAGTTGGGCTGCAGTATTTTATTTAATTCTCCAGGTTTGAGGACGGTTCGATGATCCTCGCAGTGATCCAATTCGCGGCAGTTGGCCTCATCGCCCTCTATCTGGGTTGGTGCAGGCTAGGCGCCCACCGGCGGAACGGCCGGACGTGGGAGTTGCTGATTGCCCGTTTGCGTCGCGATTGGAATGCTCGCGAATTGAGCGACCGGTTTCCGTGGAAAGAAGGCCTCGCCGCCTCACCAGACGAGATTTGGACACGGATCGGTGGCCCGCGTGGTTTGCGAGCCATGTATGAGAATGCAACGGTTATGTTGGAGATGGCGAATTTTGCCGCTCGCAATGGCGACGTCGATCCTGTGCTGCTCGCCAACCTGCACGCGGACGCAACTGCGATTCGATTTTCGGTGATGCGGTTGCTGGCGCAGTATGCGTTAAATCAGGCGAGTGAGAATGTGCGGGTGCGGACCTTTCAAGTAGCGTCGATGTATACCGGCATGACGTCGCGGATGACTCAGCTTCTGCAGGATCACGCATCGATGGCGCTTCCGCAATTCGTTGCCGCGATGTAATCAGGGCCGGCGAGCCGGACACACACAGAACAAATCAGAATATTCGCCAGCGCTGGGGCGCGCGATTGGGTTAGAGCCAACCGCCTCTTTCGACTAAGCCCCGGTCGGAATCGGCGCCTGCGACAAGCTGGCCAGGCCATTACGCCCGCAAAGAAATCGATCTACGTCCCAGACAACCTTCCAATATTCATGTGCATCCTTGCCTAAGTCTCACTCTGAATGTTTATGCATCGGTGTGTTTCCGGGGGCAATTGACGGGTTTTCAGGACCCGCCTAAATCCAAGTCATTTCAGTAATTTCAGGAGTTGACCACATGGAGTCAGCTGTTCAGCCGCCCATTTCGGATCAAAACGGGCGAGACGCCGCATCCGCAGGCAAAGGCACTGTCGATATTGACTCGATTGAAGGAGCCTCGCCGGAGTATTTAGCCGTCATTCTGCAATGCATGCAGACGATGAAGAACGGTGACTTCAGCGTTCGTCTGCCTGTGACGTGGATCGGGCTGCCCGGCAAGATCGCCGACAGCTTCAACGAGATTGTGACGGCCAACGAACAAATGGCGTTGGAGTTGAAGCGCGTGGGCCAGGCCGTCGGCAAAGAGGGGAAGACGCGCGAGCGCATTCGAGTGGAGCAGCGGCGAGGCGCCTGGGATGAAATGGAAGTCTCGGTGAACACGCTGATCGAGGATTTGTTGAGGCCGACCACCGAAGTTACCCATGCCATCGCCGCAGTTGCCCAGGGAAATCTCACGCGAACCGTAAGACTCGATGTGGATGGCCGCCCGCTGGAAGGCGAGTTTCTGCGTTCGGCCAACATTGTCAACACGATGATTCAGCAGCTCGGGATTTTCACTGCCGAGGTTACGCGCGTCGCGCGCGAGGTCGGGACGGACGGCAAGCTGGGTGGACAGGCAAAGGTGCCCGGTGTCGCCGGTACGTGGAAAGATTTGACCGACTCGGTCAACTCCATGGCGTCGAACCTTACCGGGCAGGTGAGAAATATTGCCGAGGTTGCTACGGCTGTGGCGAGCGGAGACCTTTCCCGCAAGATTACCGTCGATGTGCGCGGCGAGATTCTGCAGCTTAAAGAGGCCATCAACACGATGGTCGATCAGCTGCGCTCGTTCGCATCGGAAGTGACGCGCGTGGCTCGCGAAGTTGGAACGGACGGCAAACTGGGCGGCCAGGCTGTGGTGCCGGGAGTGGCTGGGACCTGGAAGGATCTTACGGACTCGGTTAACGCCATGGCGGGCAATCTTACGGCGCAGGTCCGCAATATTGCTGAAGTCACGACCGCCGTGGCCCGCGGCGATTTGTCGCGCAAGATCACGGTCGATGTGAAGGGTGAAATTCTCGAATTGAAAGACACCATCAACACGATGGTCGATCAGCTCAACGCATTCGCCGGCGAAGTTACGCGAGTGGCTCGCGAAGTGGGAACGGAAGGCAAGCTGGGCGGCCAGGCAAACGTGCCCGGCGTCGCAGGAACGTGGAAGGATCTGACGGACAACGTCAACTTTATGGCCGGCAATCTTACCGGCCAAGTGCGCAACATTGCTGAAGTCGCGACGGCGATCGCCAACGGCGATTTGTCGCGCAAGATCACGGTGGACGTACGCGGCGAAATCCTGCAACTGAAAGAAACGTTGAACACGATGGTCGATCAGCTCAACCGGTTCGCCGGCGAAGTGACACGCGTGGCCCGCGAGGTAGGAACGGAAGGTCGACTTGGCGGCCAGGCCAACGTGCCCGGCGTGGCAGGAACATGGAAGGATTTGACCGACTCCGTCAACTCGATGGCGGGCAATCTCACGGCGCAGGTGCGCAACATTGCCGAAGTCACAACGGCGGTCGCGCGCGGCGACCTCTCACGCAAAATCACGGTCGACGTGAAGGGCGAGATTCTCGAGCTTAAGAACACGATCAACACGATGGTCGATCAGCTCAACGCGTTCGCAGGCGAAGTGACACGCGTGGCCCGCGAGGTTGGGACTGACGGTAAACTCGGTGGCCAGGCGCAGGTTTCAGGCGTGGCCGGAACGTGGAAGGATCTCACGGACAACGTGAACTTCATGGCCTCGAACCTCACCGGGCAGGTGCGCAACATTGCTGAGGTTGCGACAGCTGTGGCCCGCGGCGACTTGTCGCGCAAGATCACTGTCGACGTGAAGGGTGAAATTCTCGAGCTCAAAGACACAATCAATACCATGGTCGATCAGCTCAACGCATTCGCCGGCGAAGTAACGCGCGTGGCTCGCGAGGTTGGCACCGACGGGAAGTTGGGCGGTCAGGCGCAAGTCTCCGGCGTGGCCGGAACCTGGAAGGATCTCACGGACAACGTCAACTCGATGGCATCGAACCTCACAGGGCAGGTGCGCAACATCGCTGAGGTTGCGACGGCGATCGCCAACGGTGACCTTTCAAAGAAGATTACGGTCAACGTTTCAGGCGAAATTCTGCTGCTCAAAGAGACCATTAACACGATGGTCGATCAGCTCAATCGATTCGCCGGAGAAGTTACGCGCGTGGCGCGCGAAGTGGGAACCGAAGGGCGCCTGGGCGGCCAGGCCAACGTGCCTGGCGTGGCCGGTACGTGGAAGGATCTCACGGATTCAGTGAACTCCATGGCATCCAACCTCACCGGGCAGGTGCGCAACATCGCCGAAGTGACTACCGCAGTGGCCCGCGGCGACTTGTCACGCAAGATCGCAGTCGACGTGAAGGGCGAGATTCTCGAACTCAAGAACACGATCAATACCATGGTTGACCAGTTGAACGCGTTTGCCGGCGAGGTGACGCGCGTCGCTCGCGAGGTGGGTACCGACGGCAAACTCGGCGGCCAGGCCGTGGTGCCCGGTGTCGCCGGCACGTGGAAGGACCTTACCGACTCGGTCAACTTTATGGCCGGCAACTTGACGGCGCAGGTGCGCAACATCGCGGAGGTGGCAACGGCGATCGCCAATGGAGACCTTTCACGCAAAATCACTGTGGATGTGCGCGGCGAAATTTTGCAGCTTAAAGAGACGCTCAACACCATGGTCGAGCAGCTTCGTTCGTTCGCGGCTGAGGTGACGCGCGTGGCTCGCGAAGTGGGGTCGGAGGGCCGTCTTGGCGGACAGGCCAACGTGCCTGGTGTCGCGGGAACCTGGAAAGATCTCACCGATTCGGTCAACTTTATGGCCGGCAATTTGACGGCGCAGGTGCGCAACATTGCTGAGGTCGCGACGGCCATCGCACGCGGTGACCTTTCACGAAAGATCACGGTCGATGTGAAGGGCGAGATTCTCGAACTCAAAGATACCGTCAACACAATGGTCGACCAACTCAACGCCTTCGCCGCGGAAGTGACGCGCGTGGCTCGCGAGGTGGGAACCGAAGGCAAGCTGGGCGGACAAGCGCAGGTGTCAGGCGTGGCGGGAACCTGGAAGGATCTCACCGACAACGTGAATGTGATGGCCGCCAACCTCACTGAGCAGGTGCGCGGCATTGTGAAGGTGGTGACGGCGGTCGCCGATGGCACCCTTACTCAAAAGCTCACGGTGAATGCTAAGGGCGAAGTAGCGGCGCTGGCAGAAACCATCAACAATATGACCGACACGCTGGCGACGTTTGCCGATCAGGTGACGACAGTTGCGCGTGAGGTCGGTGTAGAAGGCCGCCTTGGAGGCCAAGCCAATGTGCCTGGCGCCGCCGGAACGTGGAAGGACCTCACAGGCAATGTGAATCTGCTGGCCGATAACCTCACCAACCAGGTTCGCGCCATCGCTGAAGTGGCGACGGCTGTGACAAAGGGCGATTTAACACGGTCGATTCAAGTGGAAGCGCGTGGAGAAGTCGCGGAGCTCAAAGACAACATCAACACCATGATCGATAACCTGCGGCTCACCACCGACCGCAACACCGAACAGGACTGGCTAAAGACCAACCTCGCGCGGTTTACCGGAATGTTGCAGGGACAGCGCGACCTCGGCACAGTGGGCCGCATGCTGCTCTCGGAGTTAGCGCCTCTGATCAACGCGCAGCAGGGCGTGATCTATCAGATGGGTAGCAGTGAACCCGCATCCGGATCTGGCGCGCTGGTGCTGCTCTCCACATTCGCAGACACTCCGGAGGGTTACGTGGGCGAGGTGCGCATCGGTGAAGGTCTCGTGGGCCAGTGCGCGGCGGAGAAACGCCGCATGCTGATCACTGACTTGCCGAGGGGAACTTCGCCAATCCGGTCGGGGCTATTCAAAGCAAAACCAAAGAACGTGATTGTGCTGCCCGTGCTTTTTGAAGACCGCGTCAAAGCGGTCATCGAATTGGCGAGCTTGAGCGGGTTCACCGCGTCGCATCTGGCGTTTCTCGAACAACTCACCGCGAGCATCGGCATCGTGCTGAACTCGATTGAGGCCACCATGCAGACTGAGGGCCTGCTGAAGCAGTCGCAACAGCTCGCGACCGAGCTGCAAACGCAGCAGAAAGAACTGCAGCAGACCAACGAGCAGTTGGCCCAGAAGGCACAACAACTGGCCGAACAGAACTACGAAGTGGAACGCAAGAACCAGGAGATCGAACAGGCCCGGCGCGCACTGGAAGAAAAGGCGCGCGAACTGGCGCTTACGTCAAAGTACAAATCCGAGTTCCTGGCCAACATGTCGCACGAGCTGCGCACTCCGCTCAACTCCATTTTGGTGTTGGGCCAGCAACTTGCTGAGAATCCAGATGGGAGTCTGACACCAAAGCAGGTGGAATTTGCGCGCACCATTCACGGTGCTGGAACAGACCTGCTCAACCTCATCAGCGACATTCTCGATCTCTCGAAGATCGAATCCGGTACAGTTTCAGTCGAAGCCGAAGAGGTCTTCTTCGGTGCGCTGCTCGATGCCGTGGCGCGGCCGTTCCGCCACGAGGCGGAGAATCGCAGACTTGTCTTCGATGTCAATTGCGATGCAGCGATGGGCCGCAGTTTGGTCACCGATTCCAAGCGCCTGCAGCAGGTGTTGAAGAATCTGCTCTCCAATGCGTTTAAGTTTACGGAACAAGGCAGCGTCCAGCTTTCTGTTTCTCGTGCGAAGGGCGGTTGGAGCGCGGCTCACCCGATTCTTGACGGAGCCGGCTCGGTAATCGCATTCGAAGTCCGCGACTCGGGCATTGGAATTGCGCCGGAAAAACAGCGAATTATTTTTGAGGCCTTCCAACAGGCCGATGCCGGCACCAGCCGCAAGTTTGGAGGCACCGGTCTTGGGCTTGCCATCAGTCGCGAATTGGCCAACCTGCTGGGCGGCGAGATCCAGCTTAAGAGCACTCCTGGGCATGGAAGCACTTTCACTCTCTATCTGCCGCAGACTTATGTGGGTCCGGCAGTTGCTCCGGTGGCCAAGTCGTCGGAAAGGAGCGGCTCTTTTGCAAGCCCGCCGGCCTTTCTCACCACTGTGGTCACTGTCGAACAAGAGACACGGATCGAGGACGACCGTGCCAATCTCGAAGCAGGCGACAATGTGCTGCTTATCGTCGAGGACGATCCGCACTATGCTCGGGTGCTATGCGATCTCTCGCGCGATAAAGGATTCAAGGTTCTCGTCGCCAGTACAGGAGCAGAAGCTTTGTCCCTGGCGCGCGAGTATACCCCGACCGCAATCTCACTGGATGTATTCCTGCCTGACATGCTCGGGTGGACAGTGCTCAATCATCTGAAGCAGGATTCCGCAACTCGGCACATCCCGGTGCAAATGCTCACACTCGACGAAGACCGGCATCACGGTCTCTCGCGCGGGGCATTTGCCTATGTGACCAAGCCATCTACCACCGAGGATCTCGACGCGGCGCTCACGCGAATCCGCGAATACTCGAAGCCTCGGCGCAAACGGCTTCTTGTGGTCGAAGACAACCCAGCGGAGCAGCTCAGCACGCGTGAACTGTTAGGCCACGAAGACATTGATATTCAGACAGTGGAGTCTGGCAGCGCGGCGCTTCTGACCTTGTCCGAAGGGAATTTCGACTGCGTGGTGCTCGACTTGCGCCTCCCCGATATGAGCGGCTTCGAGGTGCTCGAGCAGCTTCGCGACAACCCCAGACTGAAGGACCTTCCGGTTGTTGTTTTCACGGGCCGCGAACTCACTCCTGAAGAGGATTCGCAACTTCATTTACTTGCGCGCAGCGTCGTTGTCAAGGATGTCGAGTCGCCTGAACGGTTGCTGGACGAAACGGCGCTCTTCCTGCATCGAGTGATTGCTAACCTGCCGAGCGAAAAGCAGAGGATGCTGGATCGCCTGCATCGTTCCGACGATGCACTCGCGAACCGCAAGGTGCTGGTCGTCGACGATGACGTGCGCAACATTTTTGCTCTGAGCAGTGTTCTCGAACGACGCGGTATGACGGTGCTGTCGGCCGGCACGGGCCGCGAAGCGATTGAAACCATCGAATCCACGCCCGACCTGGCGATCGTGCTCATGGACATCATGATGCCGGAGATGGATGGATACGAAACCATGCAAGTGATTCGCCAAAATTCTGCGCTACGGCGACTGCCCATTATCGCGCTGACGGCCAAGGCGATGAAGGGCGACCGAGAGAGATGTCTGGAAGCGGGAGCATCAGAGTATCTGGCAAAGCCAGTCAACACGGAGCAGCTGCTCTCAGCGTTACGCATGTGGTTGCACCGATAACTTATGCGCGCGGGTGATGAGCATGAACCGCACGGAGGTTGGCGCGAAGGTGAAGGCTGTAACCGCAGGATGCAGAGACCCGGATAGATTGCTAATCGCTGAAGTGCTTGAACGTTCGCAACGAGATGGGGATATGGAGATCGATCGATGACGACGGACGAGAAAGTCAACATCTTAATGGTCGATGACCAGCCTGCCAAGCTGCTGAGTTACGAGGTCATTCTCGCAGAACTTGGAGAGAACCTGATCAAGGCCAAGTCGGCGAGTGAAGCCCTGAACGTTCTTTTGAAGAACGATGTTGCCGTGGTCCTGATGGATGTAAGCATGCCGGACGTGGACGGATTCGAGTTGGCCGATGTAATTCGCCAGCATCCGCGTTTTCAGAAGACCGCGATCATCTTCATCTCGGGCGTGCATCTCAGCGATCTCGACAGAATCCAAGGTTACCGCCGCGGCGCCGTCGATTACATCTCAGTGCCCGTGATCCCCGAGGTGCTGCGGGCGAAGATCGGCGTCTTCGTCGATCTTTTTCGAAAGACGCGTCTGCTCGAATCGCTCAATAAGGATCTGGAGCAACGTGTGGAGGAGCGCACCGCGGAGCTAAAAAAGAGCGAAGCGGAATTCAGAATGCGCGCAGATCTGCTTGATCTAGCCTCTGAAGCAATCATTGTGCGCGGCCTCGACGGCAAAATCCGATATTGGAATACAGGCGCAGAGCAGGTGTATGGATGGTCGCGCGACGAGGCCATCGGGCAGAACATTCATGAGCTGTTGCACTCTGTCTTTGCTGTACCTCAAGCGGAGATCGAAGAGCATCTGCGCATGAAGCGGACCTGGCGAGGACGGCTGACGCAGACTGCCAGAAATGGCGAAAAGATTGTTGTGGATTGCCTCAAATCGACAAATGAAGAGGGGGATGCGGTTCTCGAGGTCAATCGCGATATTACTAGCGAATTGCGCGCGGAAGAGGCGCTTCGCGAATCGGTGAAGCTGGCCGCCATGGGGCGCGTTGCGGGGATCATCGCGCACGAGATAAATAATCCGTTGGCTGCGATTACCAACATTTTTTTCCTTTTGCGCAACCATCCCTCGCTCAGCGACGATGCGCGATCGCTTGCCGATTTGGCCGAAGATGAGCTGCAGCGTGTGAGTCACATTGCGCACCAGACATTGAGTTTTTACCGCGAGTCGAATCAACCAATTCCTGTAGTCATGCCGAAGCTTCTTGACGATGTACTTGAGCTACAGCACCGAGCGTTCGTTGCAAACCACATTTCCGTTCGGAAACGATACCTTTCGCCGGCGCAAATCAAAGGGTTTCCTGTGGAATTGAGGCAGGTGTTCCTCAACCTGATCGTCAACGCGATGCAGGCAATGCCTGAGGGTGGTGTTCTCGGCGTCGCTGTGCGCGAAGCCACAGACTGGACGCGTAACCTGCGCGGCACCGTTGTTTCGATCGTCGACACCGGAAGCGGGATCCAATCGCAGGAAGTAGGCCAGCTCTTCGAGCCGTTTTTCAGCACTAAATCCACAAAAGGCACCGGGCTGGGATTGTGGATCAGCAAGGGAATTGTGCAAAAATACGACGGCCGCATTTCCTGTCGAAGTGTCAGGGGCAGGAATGGATGCATCACGACCTTCCGCGTGTTTTTTCCCGGAGTTGGATCATTTGACAGGGCAGCCAAAAGTGCAGCCGAATCCGCGAAAGCGGATAAGATCGAAATTGCCGGCAGTCGCCACGCCATCCTTCAAATGGAAAGCGAGTGAGCGGCGGCTGCAACCTTCAATTTCCTAAGATGCCCACCTTCATCGATTCATGGTTGAGCACCCTCATTGGTGGTCTTTTTATTGGCCGTCGCTTAGTAACTTCAGCGACCTTCCGCCAAGAATGACCTTTTCGTTTGCCGCAATCTTTGCGAAGGGATGTTCGACGTTCTCGGTGTCAACGAGTTGAAACCATTGCTTGCCCGCCGGGGAACTGGGAAGCACAAATTCGACGCCCTCACTGGCGGCGTTTACCAAGAGAAGGAAGCTATCATCGATCAACCACTCGCCATCTTCGTTGGTCACCTGGAGCGTTTGCCCATTCAGCAACAGGGCGATCGCCCGGCTCCATTCCGCGTTCCATGCTTCGTCTGACACCTCGTTGCCATCCGGGTTGAACCAGACAGCGTCTCTTTCAAGACGAACCAGCGAGCCATCTCGGCTCTTGCGAATCTCTCTATCTTGAAAGAACTTACGTCGATGTAGATTGGGGTGCTTAAGCCGAAGTTGAATAATCTTGCACGTGAACTCTCGAAGCCGATCGCGAGATTCGTCAGACGTCCAATCAAACCATGTCAACTCGTTATCCTGGCAGTAGCAATTGTTGTTGCCTCTTTGTGACCGGGCAAATTCATCACCTCCGGCAAGCATGGGGACGCCTTGGGATAGCATCAACGTCGCGAGGAAATTGCGCATCTGGCGCTCGCGAAGTTTATTAATCTCGATATCATTCGTCGGGCCTTCGATGCCCATATTCCAAGAATCATTATTATTGGTTCCATCCTGGTTGTTTTCGCCGTTGGCTTCGTTATGTTTTTCGTTGTAGCTCACGAGATCGCAAAGGGTGAAGCCGTCATGTGCGGTGATGAAGTTGATGCTTGCGTACGGCTTTCGGCCGTCGAACTGATATAGGTCGCTAGACCCCGTGAGCCGAAAAGCGAAATCCGAAAGCTGGCCGCCGTCGCCCTTCCAGAATCGGCGGACTGTATCACGGTACTTACCATTCCACTCGGCCCACAAAACGGGAAACTGGCCCACTTGATAGCCCCCTTCACCAACGTCCCACGGCTCTGCGATCAGCTTTACCTCTGCGAGCGTGGGATCCTGATGAATGGTGTCAAAAAAGGAAGAGAGCCGGCTAACATCATGGAGTTCACGCGCGAGAGTCGCCGCAAGGTCGAACCTAAACCCGTCAACGTGCATGTCGCTAACCCAGTATCGAAGTGAGTCCATGATCATTTTCAGCACCTGCGGATTGCGGACATTAAGCGTATTACCGGTGCCGGTGTAGTCCATATAGAATTGCGGCTTGTCCTGCATTAGGCGGTAATAAGTGGTGTTGCAGACGCCTTTCCAGCTGAGCATCGGTCCAAGGTGATTTCCCTCGCAGGTGTGGTTGTAGACGACGTCAAGTATCACCTCGATGCCCGCCGCGTGAAACGCTTTCACCATCTCCTTGAATTCTCGGACCTGCCCCCCTTGATCGCCGCAAGAGCAATAACGCGACGACGGCGCGAAATAACCGAGCGTGTTATATCCCCAATAATTGCGTAGGCTTTTTTCGATCAGATTTCCCTCGTCAATAAAATGATGGATTGGGAGCAATTCGATTGCAGTGATCCCAAGTTTCTTTAGATAGTCAATGCTGGACTCATGTGCAAGCCCTGCATAGGTTCCTCTTAGCTTTTTAGCAACTGCTGGATTCAGAATGCTGAATCCCTTTACGTGAACTTCATAGATCACAGAATCGGGCAGTGGTGTTTCCGGTTTGCGGTCGCTGCCCCAATCAAACGAGTCATTGATGACGACAGACTTTGGAGTACCTGATGCACTATCTTGGGTGTCTATCTTAAGGGGGTCGCCGGACGCTACATCATAGGGAAAAATTGGCTGTTTCCAGTCGACCTCGCCTGAAATCGCCTTGGCGTACGGATCGACAAGCGATTTGTTGAAGTTGAAGCGATAGCCATTTTCAGGATCCCAGGGCCCATCGACTCGATAGTTATAAAGTTGTCCCGCACTGACGCCATTGACGAAGCCGTGCCACACAAAGGCGGTCCGTTCACGGAGTGTGACGCAATCGGTCTGATTGCCCTGTTCGTCGTATAGGCAAACGTCGACGCGAGTAGCGTCCTGGGAGAAAAGGGCAAAGTTTGTACCCTTACTTGCCACTGTGGACCCCAGGGGATAGGGTTTTCCTGGTAATAGAACGCGCCTCATACGGCCTACGATGCTCAATGAGAACAGGTCCGTTGTATGCTATGACGATTGCGTTTCGCGCGCATGTCGAAATCGAGCCTAACCATCAAGGCCACCCCTACGCTAAGAAGGGGGTTGGGGATTCGTCCGAATCACGGCGACGGTATCGGGGGGCAACTCGATTGCGTTTCCGTTGATCGGAGTGCCTTCGCGAGATTCGAGAACCATCTCACTGTTCATAGGGAGGCGGAAGGTGTGCGCCGCGCGACCTAGGTTACAGTGCACAGATATGTTTCCGCGTTCTATGGAAAGCCACTTGCCTTGCTCATCAAAGAACGCCTTTGTGTGTCCGGGCTCTCCGTCGTTCAAGCAATTTTCAGTTCGACGAAGCCTAATCAAATCGCGATACCATTCGAGCATCTCGGCGTGCTCCGGTTGACTTAGTTCATTCCAGTCCAGCTTGGAGCGAACAAATGTCTCGGGACTTTCGGGATCGGGGATCGATTCCGGTTTCCATCCGAAGTCCGCGAATTCCTTCCTTCTCCCCTCTGAAACCAAACGAGCCATCTCGGGGTCGTCATGATCAGCAAAGTACTGAAAAGGTGTTGATGCAGCCCATTCTTCTCCCTGAAATATCATGGGAATAAACGGGCTGGTGAATACGATAGCTGCAGCGATTTTGGCGCGATCGATGCCGACAATCTTATCGATTCGATCTCCTATTGCACGATTACCGACCTGGTCATGGTTCTGGATGTAGCCCAGGAATCGATGCTGCGATAAGTTTGCTGTCGGCTTGCCATGCACGCGGTTTCGGTAAGCAGAATAAGTTCCGTCGTAGACAAAGTTTTGTTCAAGTGCCTTCGCCAATTGAGCAATCAAGCCAAAATCTACATAGTATCCACCGGCCGGATCGCGACTCAGGACGGCAAAAAGCGCATGATGAAAGTCGTCGCTCCATTGGGCGTCAAGGCCAAAGCCACCGCTCTCTCGCTGGGCCACGATCCGGGGATCGTTCAAGTCGCTTTCCGCTATCAGCACCAGGCGGCGTGACGATGTCGCTTCCAGAAATTCGATCTCGGCAGAGAGCTGCTCTAAAAAATGGATGGCTGATCGATCGACGAACGCATGCACCGCATCGAGTCTCAATCCATCGATGTGAAAGTCGCGCATCCACATCAGCGCGTTGTCGCAGAAAAAGCGTCTCACTTCACGCGAGCCCGAATCTTCAAGATTTACGGCACCGCCCCAGGGGGTTCGATGCGAATTGGTCAGATAGGGCGCAAATTTGCCCGTGTAATTTCCGACCGGTCCAAAGTGGTTGTATACAACATCAAGAAGAACCGAAAGCCCGCGTTCGTGCGCAGCGTTTACAAATCGCTTAAGGGCGTCCGGTCCACCGTAGGGCTCGTGGACCGCGAAGATCGCTACTCCGTCATAGCCCCAGCCATTGCGCCCGGCGAACGATGCGACCGGCATAAGTTCCACATGAGTGACACCCAGATCGGAAAGGTAGTCCAACTTACTGATCGCGGAGTCCAGCGTTCCTTGATCGGTGAATGTCCCAATGTGGAGTTCGTAGATCAGCGCACTGGCCAAGGGAGGAGCTTGAAAGGATGAATCACACCAGTGAAATGAGTCGTGATCGTAAATTCGTGATGGGCCATGAACGCCATTCGGCTGCCATTGCGAACGCGGGTCTGGATAACAGGTCTCGTCTTCGTCAATAAGATAGCAATAGTCTGCGCCTGCCGTTGCCGCGCTCACTTCAAGCGACCACGAACCATGTTGGTCGGGGCCTTCCATCGAAAGATCGGCACCGTTCACTCGCACTTTTAGGCTTTTTACGAGAGGCGCCCAGACCTCGAATCGATGCACGGCTTACTCCCCTTCTCTGGTAAGTAGCGCGACAGGAAAGCGCTGAAACAAGGCATTCACTCGCTGTCGGCCTCCTGTGACGACATCTCGAGTTAGAACATTTTTCCAGTTCCCTGGAGGTAACTCAATCGTTGTGCCCGACCAGCTTCCTCCCAGTTTTAGATTCCAGCGAGGGGCCAATGTCGCGACGCGGCTTCCTCGGAGATAGGCGACAAGATGCTCCCTTTTGGGCCCTTCGGCAAGCATGGGCACATAGTCCGCTTCAGCACCCAACCATTCAGGCTTGGCTCGCCGCAGGTTAAGAGCGCAATAGTTGACCCACAGCTTAGGCAAACCCTCTGCTGCCCGCTTCACGATGTCATCGACATCCATTCCGTTCATAAGCTCTGAGAGCAACGATCGCCTGATTTCATAATCAATCGGACCGCGATTATCGGGATCGACCAAGTGCAGATCCCACAACTCGCTGCCCTGATAAGTGTCGGGTATACCGGGAGCAGTGCATTTCATAAGTGTCTGAGCCAGGCTATTGCATCGCCCTGGGACGATGACTCTTCCGACAAAACCTTCCAAGTCCGATATAAATTCTTTCGATTGCAAGATCTGCTCGATGTATCCCCTGAGCGCACCTTCAAATTCCCTATTTGGTTGAGTCCAGTTGGTCTGTTGCTTCGCCTCGCGCGTCGCCTTTTCCATGTAGGCGATCAATCGCTCGGCTGAGATGGGCCAGGCGCCAATCATCGTCTGGTACAGAAAATACTCAGTATTGCGGTCTGGCAGTTTCCCCGTCTTGTATTGAGCATTTGCTTTTGACCACTTGCTCAAGGCGGCTCTCCATCGCGCCGGAATTTCCGTGAGCACTGCCAGTCGAGCCCGCACATCATCGGAGCGCTTAGTATCGTGAGTTGAAAGCGTGGTCATAGATTTTGGGTGGGCGGCCTGCATTCTGGCGCAAAACTCGTGGAACTCGGCAATCGTTAAATCGTCTCGTTCCGGTGCGCCACCCACTTCATTCAGCCCGATCATTCGGTTGTAACAATAGGATGCTGTATCTTCGACGCCTTTGGCCATGACGGGTGAGGTGAACTGCTGGAAGCGAAGAAGAAACTCTGTCTCGAGCCCTCCGCGCGCGCGCAGCGCCAAAACGTCGGCGATGAAATCAAACAAATCAGGATCCAGGTCGGAGCGATTTTTCTTTGCCCGCTCCACTGCATTTGCAATTTCGTCTCGGTCCAATTCTTCAATCTGATCCCGGCCGGGGACTACATAGGTTCTGTAAACCGAGAGGCAAGCTGCGACTTCGCGTAGCGCGCGCCGGATTTCGGCACGCGTATAGTCGCGACGGTCGCGATTGTTTTCGCAAATCTCCACGAATAGACTGGCGAGTCGATTCACCTCGCTTCCCAGCGCTTCCTGCTCCACGTTGAGTTTTTTGTCGTGCGCGATCGCTTCAAAATCGACAGGCTCATGTGTGAAGTCACTGTAGATTCCCGTGAGCTCGCGCAGCCCGTTTCCATCCACAAGAAGGGCGTTGCACATGTTCAGAAAATCGTAGCCAGTGGTTCCCTGAATCGGCCAGTTATCACGCAAGAACTCGCCTCGTTGCAAGATTTTTTCGCCAATGATCCATGCATCGGGGGCTTGACTCCGCAATCGTTCAAAGTATTGTTGAGGGTCGCGCAGTCCGTCGGGATGATCTACTCGAACGCCATCGAGCACACTGTCTCGCAGCCATTTCAGAATTCGTCCATGCGTTTCGTCAAAAACGTGCGGACGTTCCACCCGAACGCCGATCAGACTGTTTACATCAAAAAAGCGGCGATAGCCAAGTTCCTGATCGGCAGTTCGCCAATAGGCCAGTCGATAATGCTGGATGTTGAGTAACTCATCTAACGCATCAATATCGGCGTTGATCTGAGCCATTGCCTCAGAGATTGCAGCAGAAATTTCCGGTTGCTCTTTGCACGAGCGCCGCAGCAACTCGTAGATCACCGTCTTGTCGCGATGCCTCGAAACGACCCCGTTCTGATCGGTAGATTCGGGAGATGGCAATCTCGATAGGCTGTCGGCGATAAAGCTCAGTGTGGGGTTGGGGAAGAGCTCGATCGCTCTCGACAGGATCATGGCCAATGAGCGGGGAGCGACCGGAAACTGATGATCGATGTATCTAATTTGGAAGACGTCGCTATTGTCGTGAATCTTGATTTGGCCCGCGCTTAAGGCCCGTCCATATTGATCACCTAAGACCGGAATGAGTACCTTGTTTTGTAATTTCACTTCGGCAGAGTGCCAGTCGATATCGAACCAAGTTGCGAAGCGGCTTGACGGGCCATTTTCGAGCACATCCCACCAGTATCGATTCTGTTGCCCGGTCGCCATATGGTTCGGCACAATGTCGAGAATCTGGCCGAGGCCGAGCTGCTGCAGACGCTCATAGAGGCGCCGATGGCCCTCTTCACCTCCTAGTTCTTCGTTGACCATTTGAGGATCGACGACATCGTAGCCATGCATGCTGCCGGGCGCGGCCTGGAGGTAGGGAGAGCAATAGAGATGAGATATTCCGAGAGCCTGCAAATAGTCCGCGATTTCTCCGGCGTCGTCAAAAGTGAATTGACGGTGGAGTTGCAGCCGGTATGTGGACAAGGGTGTATGCCTCATAGGCTGACTGGCACCGGAATTCGGCGAGAAACGATATGTGCTCCAGAGTTGTCTAGCTGGGGAATCAATCGCAACGACTGTCCTGTTGAGCAACTTTCATTCTCAAGAAAATGACCGACTGCTTCGGAAACTGAAATCCTCGGCGAGAAATGTGGCAACTCTCTTGTGATGCGATGCAACTAGTTGAGTGTTGAGTTGGCTCGTTTTCGCGGTGAAGGCCATTTATCAATGGTCCCGGATCGAGCGATTGCAGGAGAGTGCAGCTATGCAAAAGGAAAAAGGCAAAGTGAAGAAGTGGGTTAAAGATGTGAAGACTGACTCAACGCATCCTCCCAAGGATTTGTTTACCAAAAGCGCGGCGGTGATAGCGCGTACGCTGGCCTCGAAGAAGGTATCTCCCAAGGGAGCAGTCTCCGGCTTGCGCATGTTGACCTACTTCATCAATCGGGGCGGACGCGGGCTGAGCGCATCGCGGAAAGCGGAGTTAGAGAGAGCGAAAGCGCTGCTATCCAGGCGGATCGAGCGAGAGAAGGAACAGACGGGCTAGACAATGCATCTGATTGAAGGGAAAATACATTCTGTCGGTGCTTCGGCGCATCCCTGAGAAAGTCCCGGAGCGGAGGTAATTTGATGGCAGCACGTCCCTATTGGTCTGGACAGATCCAGATCTCGCTGGTTTCCTTCGGTGTCAAACTCTATGTCGCGACCGAGTCGAAGTCCGAGATTCGCTTTCATCAGATCAGCCGCTCGACGGGCGAGAGGGTGAAGTATCAAAAGGTCAATGCATCTGATGCATCCGATACTGCGCCAGAAGAGGTTCTCGATAAGTCGGACATCGTGAAGGGATACGAATTTCGCAAGGGTGAGTACATCCAGGTTGAACCCGAAGAGATTGCGCGGCTGCGCGTTCCCTCTAAGGATACGATCGAGTTACAGCAATTCGTTGACCTGAGGGAGATCGCCCCCAGTTTCTTTGAGAAGCCTTTCTTTGTGCTCCCCGACAATGATTCGCAGAGCGAAGCCTTCGCCGTGGTTCGGCAGGCACTGCAATCGACTAACAAGGCGGGACTGGGCAAGATCGCTTTTGGCGGACGGGAACACCTCGTGGCCCTGGCGCCGGCCCCGGAGAAAACACTGGCCGGGCTGATGGCTTACGTTCTGCGTTACGACGAAGAACTGCGCGACGCGCGCGAATACTTCAGCGAAATCAAGACTCCCAAGATCCAGGCGGATCAGCTGGCGCTAGCCAAGGAATTGATCGAGCGCAAGACAGCCAGATTCGAGCCGAAACGCTGGCACGATGACTACGAAGCAGCACTGCGCGAACTGGTCGAGGCGAAAGTTCAGAATCGCCCAGTCGCCGAAGAGAAACAGCGATCGCGGCCGGGAAAGGTCGTGAATCTGATGGACGCGCTGCGCGCCAGTGTCAGAGGCGACGAGAAGAAGGCTGTCTCGCTCAAGAAAAAGCCTCCCGCGCGAGCCGGCGCCTCGGAAAGCCGGCGCGGCCTTACCGTTGTAAATGGCGGCAAGAATTCCCGGACAGCTCGCCGCAAGTCGGCCTGAGGCTCGCCGAGTGCGGATGATGCGCGCCTGCTGGACTGTTTTCATTGTAAATTCTCATGGCGACCCGAAGGACAGCTAGCAATACGGCGAAGCAACCTGCTCCGTTACGCGGACTGAAGGCCACTGCGGCTGTAGATCGTCAGCTTAGCCGTTATCGCGCGATGCGAGATTTCAAAGCCACGCCGGAGCCCGCTGGAAGGACGCACGCCAAGGAAGGCAATCGGCAGCAACTGCCGTTTGTGATTCAGAAGCATGCGGCGACCCGCTTGCACTACGATTTCCGACTGGGCTGGAACGGCGTTTTGAAGAGCTGGGCGGTGACCAAGGGTCCCAGCTATTTTCCGGGGGACAAGCGCCTCGCAGTCCAGGTGGAAGACCATCCGATCGATTATGGCGGATTCGAAGGCATCATTCCTAAGGGCCAATATGGCGGCGGCACAGTGATGGTGTGGGACGAGGGAACGTGGACGCCGCAGCCTGGACATGAAGACGTTGATGCCGGTCTGCGCAAGGGTGCGCTTAAATTTACCCTGCAAGGCAAGAAGCTACTCGGCAACTGGACGCTGGTGCGGATGGGCGGTCGCGCTGCGGAAAAGGGCAAACAGAACTGGCTCCTCATCAAGGAACATGACGCATTTGAACGAGGCAGCGAGGACGAACCCATTGTGGATGAGGCTCCAAACTCTGCGATCACCGGCCGAACCATGGGACAGATCGCGGCAGGGGCGACTCATGTGTGGAACGGCAAAGGTGCGGCGGGAAATCAACCCGATAAGATTTCATCCGCAGCGAAGAGCGGCGGCGTATCGTCGTCGGAATCGAGCCGCCGAGTGCGAAACGGCGCGAGCTCGAAAGACGAAGTAAGTCGACGGGCTGCCATCGGTAAAATCCGCCTAGCAGGCGCCCGGAAGGAGTCACTCCCTGGCTTCATCGCGCCTCAGCTCGCGCAGCAAGCCGTTGTACCTCCAACGGGTGAGGCATGGGTCCATGAAATTAAGTTGGACGGCTACCGCATCGAGGCGAGAATTCAAAATGGCAAAGTCAAGCTGTTTACCCGGACAGGTCTTGATTGGACCCACCGTCTGAAACCAATCGCCGAGGCGCTGGCGGAATGTCCTGCGAAGGCAGCATTGCTTGACGGCGAAGTTTGCGTGGTCAGCCCAGATGGTACGACGAGTTTTGCCAATCTGCAGGCATCGTTTGAGAACGGGGAAAAGCACCCACTCACTTACTTCGCCTTCGATCTGCTGCACCTCAACGGTCACAACCTGCGCCCTCTTCCACTATCGGAGCGCAAGGCGGCACTGGCTCAACTCATTGCCAATTGGGGAGCTGAGCAGGTCGTCTTTTCAGAACACCTGATCGCAGACGGCGCGCTGCTGTTTCGTCGCGCATGCGAACTGCATGCCGAAGGCATTGTCTCGAAGCGAGCTGACCGCCCTTATCACTCCGGGCGCACCGGCGATTGGCTCAAGATCAAATGCGCGCGCGAGCAGGAGTTTGTGATTGGAGGCTTCACGCTGCCTTCCAACGGCATCCACGGCATCGGAGCACTGCTGCTTGGTTACTACGATGACAGCGGCCATCTCATCTATGCCGGACGCACCGGAACAGGCTTCAACGCCAAGACGCACTCGCTTCTTCGGGACAAGCTGGATCGCCTTCGCCGGGACCGGTCGCCGTTTTCAACTCCGCCGGCGGTCGCGCAGCGCAACGCAATCTGGGTCCGTCCGGTCACAGTGGCGCAGGTCGCCTTCGCTACGTGGACGGCAGACAACCTGGTGCGGCAGGCAGCCTTTCGGGGCCTGCGAGAGGATAAGCCCGCGAGTGAGGTGCGCCGCGAGGATGCCTCGGCTCCGGCCATCCTGCCTGGGGAAAAATCAAAGATTGCGGTTACGAAGTCTCCCGCAATCCGTAAAAAGCAATCGCCCGCGCAACCTGCATCCAGGCGAAGTGCGCCTCTGCCGCAAGCTCCGGTGCGCCTGACACATCCCAACAAGATTCTCGATCCCGATTCGCAACTCACCAAGCGCCATCTCGCCGACTACTATTGGGCGGTCGCCAGCCATATGTTGACCCACATCGCCAATCGACCGATATCGCTGGTTCGCTGTCCTGAAGGCAGCGACAAACCTTGCTTTTTTCAGAAGCACGGAAATCATATGCTGCCTCCAGGCGTGGATCTCGTCGACGTGCCCGACAAAAAAACGGGCAGGCCGGAGCAATACATCACGCTCAGTTCCCCCGAGGCCCTGGCCGGTCTTGCGCAGATCGGCGTTCTCGAGGTGCACCCCTGGGCCTCGACGAATGACCACTTAGATAAGCCGGATCGCATCATCATCGATCTTGATCCAGACACGGCGATCTCCTGGCGGAAACTGGCAGAGGCGGCGAATGACGTGCGCACTCGCCTGAAGAAGGCTGGACTGGAGAGCTTTGTCAAGACGACCGGCGGCAAGGGCCTGCATGTCGTGGCACCGATCGAGCCGCAGCACAACTTCGCAAAGATCAAGGATTGGGCACATGCATTTGTTCTTCAAATGGAGCGGGACAACCCTGCACTCTACCTCACGAGAATGACCAAGGCGGCCCGTGAGAATCGAATCTTTCTGGACTATCTGCGCAACGAGCGGGGTGCGACGGCAGTGGCTCCCTATTCGCCACGCGCCCGTACCGGAGCGCCGGCGTCAGTGCCGCTGTTATGGAGCGAGTTAGATCAGCCGGAGCATCCTGTATTTCGCGTCGCAGATTTTCTGCAGTGGCGGGCGCGCCTGACGCGGGATCCCTGGAAGAAGATGAGCAAGCTCGAACAGAAAATCAGTCTCACTGCCGCATCGTCTTGAGACCAGGTATGGGCTGATCAATGCAGCGAGCCGGCTTGCACAATAGCGCTTTGGCAGAATAAGACAAACGCCGCTGATTTTTCAGTGGCTCAGCCTGGATTATTGGGCCGGGGCAGTGTCGTGGGCCTCGGCGGATGCTGTACCATCGGTGACGAAAGCGCACGCCCGCTCACGCCGGCACTCGAGCGGCCCATCGCCCGAACCATGCCAGACGCCGTAAATCACCAGCCCAACCCGCTTCGCTCTACTCCGAATTTGCTGACGCTGCTGCGAATCTGCATGGCGCCGTTTCTGGTGGCGGCGATTCTTGAGCGGCGGTTCGAAGTGGGGTTCATTCTTTTTGTTGTTGCTGGGCTGACGGATGCTCTGGATGGGCTGCTGGCGCGGCTGCTGAAGCAGAAGACGGCGCTGGGAGAGTATCTCGATCCGGTGGCCGACAAACTGCTGCTAAGCACGCTTTTTCTGGTTCTGCTGCACGAAGGGCTGATGCCGGTGCGGGTGACGGTGCTGGTGTTTGGCCGCGATGTCGGCATCCTGCTGGTGTCGGCGATTTTGTATGCGGCGGCGGGACGGCGTGAGTTTCAACCGAGCATTTTTGGCAAGGCAAACACGGCAGCGCAGGTGCTGGCGGTGGCGGTGGTGCTGCTGCACCAGTTGACGCAGGCTCCGTGGGTGGTGGCGCTGCGGGCGTTTGCGCTGTGGGTGACGATGGTGCTGACGGTGGTTTCAGGTCTGCACTATGCGTGGGTTGTGGCGCGAAGGCCGGTGACGGCGAGCCACTCCAAGTAGGGGTGGCGTTTGGGGCGGCAAACCGTACAGGGATACAGGAAAACGTGTCGTTGCTAACTTGGTAGCTGGGGTGCGGCAACTGGGGCTGCGACAGGACTTGTGAGGGGCGCGCATACAGCGATACAGGGTTAGCGGTGTCAGCGGAGTTAGCGGAGCTAGCGGCGCTAGGGGAGTTAGGGGAGTTAGCGGGCACCTGCGGTGCGGGGACTGCGCGTCCAGCGCATTGCGCTTCGCGCAATGCGGAACTGCCCTGAAACTGGTGCGGACAGGGCGAAGAGGGAGCGAAAGGGGTAGGGGAGGGGTGTGTACACGCGCCGTCGATAACCTGTTTGGAATGAGTGAAAGTGTCGGTGAAGCTTGGATTTTGGCGAGGATTTAGCGAATACACGATTTTCACTCCTTTTGAGGCAAATAACAGGGAGCATTGGGGGGCGCGGGGCAGATCGCGGTCTGCGTGGCTGGGCCGTATTGTGGGCGTTGACTGCATCCATTGGCTCCTGAAAAGCGAAAGGGCATGGGATTGGTTCCCATGCCCTTGATTTTTTGACTACTCCTCTATTGTGCGCTAATCGAGATAATTAATACGCAAAATCGATCAAGGAAAATTCGTAATGGAATGAACGACTTGCAAATTATTTTTCGAATTACCTATTGACAAGAAAAAACAGAGAACAGAAATCAGAGAACAGACGACAGAGAGCAGAGAACAGACGACAGAGAACAGACGACAGAGATCAGAGAACAGAGAACAGACGACAGAGAACAGACGACAGAGAACAGACGACAGAGATCAGACGACAGAGATCAGACGACAGAGAGCAGAGATCAGAGATCAGAGAACAGAGAACAGACGACAGAGAACAGACGACAGAGATCAGTGGTCAGAGAGCAGAGAGCAGCGGTCAGTGGATCCTGGACGTCTTCCTTGGGCAGATGGGAAGCCCGAGCCTACTCGGCGGCCGCAATCAGAATCCTCTCCACCTTTGCGTCAAGTTCTGACGCTACTTTGAGAGCATTGCTGTTCCCATACGGCGCAAGATAGGAGGCCATCCTGTCATACGAGATGCGGACGCTGTCGGGGCGCTCCTCAATGAGGATGGTTACAGGCGCATAGGAACCTGCGTCGGGAACGTGCTTCAACATCTCCTTCATGATTAAGGGATTCCCTGCAATGATGCGCAGGATTTTCGGCTTGGTGGTTCCATACTCTTTCTGGAGGACGGCGCCGAGGTCGAGCCGCATGAATTCCATAAGGCCGTTCGGTTCTGTTGCCGGATCAACGACGCTGTGCATTTCGGATTGATTCTGGGCGGCTGAAAAGGCTTTGTTAAACGCAACCATATTCGGATGACCGATCGCGGCGTCGATCCGGGCAAGCACCGTGTCGAAGGGGTTGGCGGTAACGATATTCACTCGTTGGACTTGAACCTCTTGAACAGTCATGGCATTGCTTCTCCGGTTATTGCGGGTCTGGTGACGCAGCCCGCCTGCCTAATTCTTTGCCGAAGGCGCGGGCGGCACGGGCAGGATTATTTCCGAGGCTACCTTCCAGTCTTTCCCAACCTTCATCCAGGTGAGGATCAACAGAAATGGCTTGGGAGTTCCGTCCTGCCCTGCATAAGACACCGTGATAGTCGCCGGCGCATAGGATTCCGCGAGGTTCTTAGACAGGCCCACAACCTTGAGATTGGCAAAGTCGGGCTGAAGGATGGCCGGGCCCGCCGCAGCGATATCGTGCAGTTTCTGGTCGATCGCCTGGTTACCCCAGACGGCTGCCCAGTTGCCTTCAGAGGGGATCGCACTCTTCGCGACCAGAAGGGCCGAAGGCGATTGCCAGAACATTTCATGCAGGGCTTTGATGTCGTGCTTGTTGGCCAGTTCCATGAGCTTGCCAAACTGTGCGCCGATGGTGTTGAGGGCCGGAGCATCGAGCGGATCGCCATGGGCAGCAGCGGGGGCAGCGGCAGATCGTATAGCAACGGCCGCCAGTGCGAGGGCAGCAGCGAAAACCGTTCTGCGTATCTTCATGGAGCCTCCTTAACTGGGTCTACAGCTATTGAGCCGACGAGGTCGCGAGCTGTTTGGCAGCCTTCGCGCCTCCCCACAAAGAGCCTGGGTTTGCGCGATCGGGGTAAAGCTCCAGCATGGTGTCATAGAGTTCGCGGACGGTGGTCGTGGCTTCATCCAGACGATTGAAATCGCGAAGATACTGGCGTGTTTCCGCGATGATGCGAGGGTCGTCCGCATTTTCCGGGATCTTGTGTCCGGCGACGACGGCTTGAGGGTTCAGCGATTCGAGCCGATCGAGCGTAGCGATCCATTCGCGGCGGCTCTCGGTGTCGGTCTCGGCGAGGTAGGGATGAATTCCGTTGTAGACGGCGTCTCCACCGACCAGCAGTCCGACCGACGGAACATGCAGGCATGTTGATTGGGCAGTGTCCGTCCTGCCAGCATTCAGGGCGACGAGCTTGTATCCTTCCAGTTCCAATTCATTGCCTGGGAGAGGATCGGCAATCGGCAGGTGCTCCGGTATTTGACCGGGGAAGAGTTTGCGCCAAAAGCCTTCCAACCACGTTGGCGACACTTGCGCGCGCATGCCCGCGACGACCTCAGGAGTTGCAACCGCCTTTGCGTGCGGGAAATGCTCTAGAAGAGTGCCGACTCCGAATATGTGATCGCCATGGCCGTGGGTAAGGTAGATCGCGGTAAGGTTCTTGCCACTCGCGATGACCCAATTGAGCAAGGCCCGCGATTGGTCGATGGTTAGAAATGTATCGACAAGGACGGCATCGCGCTCTCCGTAGATGAGCGTGGAGGAGTTCGACACCCACAGCAAGTCTTCTTTGCCCGGAGGAAGATCACGACTGAGGCCGGGGCGCTTGCTGTTCAATACATCCCATTTCAAGTTTCCTTCATTTCTATCGGTAGCATTCATGGTCAATCCTTGGGGAATTGAGGTTGATCTGGCAAGATCGAGCACGTCAAGATAATACAAGATGACCGGTCATATTGCATTAAAATGATCATAAAAAATGGCTTTCAGGTCCCGGTCGGCGAGAATGGAGTTGGAGCCACATAATGGATTCTCGTTCGCCCGCGAAGCGGGGACCCAAGCCGAAGCGAGACACTCGAGAAAAGCTCATTCAATCGGGGATACTGGCCATCCATACGAGTGGATACGGTGGAACCAGCATTCAGAGCATTGTCGAAATGGCTGACGTACCGAAGGGATCTTTTTACAATTTTTTCCCGAGCAAAGAGGCTTTCGCTGCAGAAGTGATCGAAGCCTATTCCAATCGTGGCCAGGAAAGGCTGCGCAGTTTTCTCCTCAATCAAGATATCGCGCCGCGAGCCCGATTGGAGGCATATTTCGATGACAGGATCGAGGCATTCAGGACCGCAGGGTATGTCCGCGGATGTCTGATGGGAAATTTCAGCGCTGAAGCTGCTGACCAGAGTGCACTGATTCGTGAGGGCCTCACGAAGCATTTTGGCGCCTGGTGCGATCTTCTTGAGGGTTGTATCGGTGAGGCGCAGATGCAAGGTGAGATCGGCAGTCAATTCCCAGCATCGCTCTTGGCAAAGTTCGTCTTGAATAGCTGGGAAGGCGCGTTATTGCGCATGCGCGCCGAGAGAAGCGATGCCTCGTTGCTGGACTTCAAGGAGATCGTTTTCAAGAGGCTTTTTTAGGCGATCCATTTCGTGAAGACGGCAGGTTCCCCAGGGAAGTGTCACGATAGGCACCAGGATGTCGGCCTATGTTGACTGATTCTGCTTCATCCAGCGATATCGGGCGCAGGCATTGTTCACAGCATTATGGGCGCGTGGCTGGCAGGTGGTGAGTTTCGGCGGCTTTGGTTTCCCACTCATGCGCGATGAAGCCGCGCATGAATGGGGCACCCAGGTTCGTGCCAGTTGAAGATGCGCGAAAGATAGAAGCAGGTCCCCGCCACTTCATCCCAGCGACGGAGACCTGTCTGCGGGGGTCCCGGCCGGGGCTAACAAACGCTCTCCCTACGGGAGGCTTGCAGTTTCGTGGACCTTCACGTCGAATGCGGCCCCGCGCTTTTACAAGAACCTTCGCTCAAGGCCATCCGAGAGTGGAGACACCGCCCTTATCTTTTGCGCGGCGAACCCGTAGAGGTGCAAACGACTATAAAAATTACGTTCGCATTGGGCGGCAAGAGGAAGCTGCCGTTCAGTAAAGACTCATGTCCTGTCGATTAGGATCTCGTGCGGGAGCGGCTTCGTTGCCAATGGGAAGTTTCGGCTCGTTAGCCGAGCTTTGGCTCATCTGCGACCCGTGCGCGAAACAGGGTGTCGCTGGACGGAGCGCCAACGGATTCGGAATGGGCATTGGTCATTTGGAGGAAGGCGAGGGTGAGGACGGTGATGTCGTCGTCTTGGCCGAAGGACTGGGCGGCCTGGGCTATCGCTGGGGCGGGCAGGTGGGAGATGGCGGCGGAGCGATCGAAGCCGAAGAGTTCGCCGGTGGGATTGCGGGCCTCGACGACTCCGTCGGAGACGAAGGTGAGGATGTCGCCGGGGTGAAGAGGGATGCGGGTGGCCGCGTACTCCGCATCTGGGACGAGGCCGAGGGGGACGCAGCCGGGACTGGCGAGCTCGCGGCCGGCGCGAAAGGGATTGAGATGGCCGGCGTTGGCGAGGGTCATTTCTCCGCTGGGGTGGACGTCGGCGCAGAGGCATGTGGCAAAGCCGCCGATGTGGGCGCGGCAGAGGACGCGATTTAAGTGGGCGAGCAGCGCGGCGGGGGAATCGTTGCCGCGATCCTCAGCAGCTCCGAGAAGCATGGAGGCGGCCATGGCCGCGGCGGCGCCTTTGCCGCTGACATCGCCGAGGAGAATGCGCTGCGATCCGTTGGGGAGAACGCGGCAGAGGTAGAAATCGCCGCCGACTTCGCGCATGGGACGAAAGGCGACGTCGATGTCGATGCCGGGGGCGGTATCGATTTTTGCGGGAGCGAGCATGCGCTGGATTTCAGCGGCGGCCTGGAGTTCGCCGGCGAGGGTGGCACGTTCGAGGGCGACCTGGCGCTGTTCGCGAAAGAGGAGACCGACGAGGGCGGTGACGACGCAGGCGGTGGCGATGCCGCGGGCATTCAAGATCGTGTTGCCCCAGGGAGCGTAGAGATTGGGAATGCCGGGAAGGCTGAAAGCGGTGGCTTCGGTTGCGAACCAGATGGCATCCATCAGTCCCCAGAACATGCATAATGCGGCGAGGGGACGCATGCGCCGGGTGATGGTGGACCAGGGCCAGAAGGCGATGAAGGGCGTGAGGGCCATGGAAATATAAATTGCGAAGTTGGTGAGTACCCAGACGCGACCGACGACGGGATCGTAGAGCACGGGCGCCAGCCCCGCTCCGAAGGAATCGAAGGCCATCTGGATAAAGCTGAGGGTAACGAGGACTAAGAAGAACTTTGACCAGCGGGGGAGACGGCCGCGCGCGAGGACAAAGAAAAAGGGAAACTCGGTCCAGCAGACAGCGATGTTGCCGGCAATCACGATCGAGATGCAGAGGGCGATGGGGTAGGAGGCGAAGGTGGCCACGGCAAATTCGTTGAGGCGCAGGGTGCTGACGGAAAGCGCGGCGAGGGCGAGGAGAAGGATGGCTTTGCGGGAGCGATCGAAGAGATAGAGGGCCAGCAGCGGCAAGGCGAGGACGCCCACGATTCCGTAATAGATGAAGGTGGACATGTAGTGAGAGGCGCCCGTGAGGACGTCGCCGGCGCGAACGGCGTCGAGGAGGCGCGCGTCGCCGAGGCGGAGATCGAGGCCGAGGGCCATGATGCGCTGGGCGGGTCCGGGCATGAGGCGCTTGCCGGGATCGACGACGCGGAGGGCGATGACGGCGGGTGCGGAGTTCGCGAGGGAAGGCGGAATCGGATAGGAGCGGATGACGTTGACACTGAAGTTGCCGCTGTGCAGATTGCCGGAAGCGCCGAGCAGGCTGCCGTTGAGATAGAGCTCGTAAGCGGAATAGAGGCGGACTTGCGCGGCGGGCTGAGCGAGAGCGCGCAAGGAGGCGAGGTTGGCGTGACAGCGGATCCAGAGACGGGAGAGCGCAGCATCGGAGCGCCAATCGGAGTAGGGATGCCAGGTGGATTCGTCGAGGGAAGGCGCGGCCCAGCGTGGATCGTCGCCGGGGTGCCAGAGACACTGATGCGGAGGAATGGCGATGACAGACTGCGCGGCCAGCGAGGCGGAGAGAAGCAGCAAAAAGCTTAGGGCGAGAAGGGCTCGATGCGTGCGGACCGCCATGGGCGCAGGGAATGAGATCGGCATCGCGGACATGGAAGTGCATCGATGATTGCACAGGGCGAGGCGATGCGGCTACGGGAAAAGCTGGCGGGATGGCGGGTCGTCTTTAACGCGTGCGGGAGCGGGAAGTGGGCCTCAGTGATCCATCGATGGGCCGGGGGTTCCGTCGGACCAAGCGGGAACCAGCGTGAAGAAGGTGGTCACTTTTTGTTCAGTGTCATAGCCGGCCATGACGGGCGAGGCGGGCATATTGGCTCCGCGAGTTTTAGTTGCGTCGCCGGAAACATAGAACATGACGTGGGGATGCCAGGCCATGCCTTCATCGTTGAGATATTGCTGCCGGGACATCATGTAGACGAATGTGTCAGGCGCAAGCGCGGGCAGCGTCTGCATTGCTGACGCCATGGCGGGGGCGATCTCGGCGGGCGATTTGCCTGCCAGCACGAGCTTGGTTTTTTTCAGGTAGTAGGGCAGGACAGTGGCTGCGGCGGGCTCGTTGAAGCAATGAGGGGCGCGCATTTTCGGGTTCCAAAACTCTGCGTTGTCGGTGGTGTTGGCCCATGACCGCTCCACGATGCAGACGAAGCCGTTGGAGCCTTTGACGGCGGTCGCATAGCCATCGCGTCGCAGGACCATGACTTCGGCGGCATCGGAAATCGAGGCTGGAGCGGCGCTGCGGGCGAGAGCGATCTCGGCATTTTCATCTGCAATCAGATATTGATCGAGCGGCGCCATGGTTGGATAGGGGGATTTCTGAGCCTGCGCAGAAGAAAAGGATGGGCAACAGAAACAGGCCAGGGCAAAGCAAAACAAAGTTGCGATTTGGAAATCGTTTTTCGGCATTGGATTCTCCGTTCGAGTCAATCGCTGCGGCGTTCGGTTTTCGATCGTATTCGATTTGTTGTGGCCGGCCCGTTGGCATTGAGGGGCGACGAGTTTATTCGGCGCGGAGGGCCTCGGCGGCGTTGACTCGGGCGGCGCGCATGGCGGGCAATGCAGACGCGGCAATGGAGGCGATGAGGATGAGCAGGGCGCATGCGGCGAGGGTGAGCGTGCCCGGCAATTGCACCTCGGCGACATATTTTCCGATGATGCGCGCGAAGGGGAATCCGATGAGGACGCCGGCGGAGACGCCGATGATGCCGATGACGAGCCCATCGAGAAGAACATTGGCGAGAATGCTGCGAGGCTGTGCGCCGAGGGCCATGCGGATGCCGAATTCGCGGGTGCGGCCGCTGACGGAGAAGGCGAGGACGCCGGCGACTCCGACGATGGAGATGAGGAGCGCGAGAGTGGCGAAGCCGCCGAAGACGATGGCGTTGAGGCGGTCGGGAGTGAGGACGGAGGCGCGCACGTCGGCGAGGGTGGTGGCGCGCTCGACGGGCTGATTGGACGCCATGTCGTGAATGGTGCGGGTGATGGAGGGAACGAGCGAGTAGGGATCGCCGCTGGTGCGCACGAAGAGGCGGCCGGTCCAGCCCTCTTGATCGGCGGGTTGGTAGACGGTCATGACGGGTGTGGGAATGATGTTTTCATCGTCGATGTCAGGGACGACGGCAACGATGCGGCGCGGCTCCAAGGAGATGCCGATGAACTTGACGACGCCGTCGGTCCAATAGAGATGGTGGTTGACGGCATCGCGGCCGGGATAGAGCTGATCTGCCACGCTCTTGCTGATGATGACGACGCGCTCGGCGCCCTCTTTGTCTCCGTCGCGAAAGTCGCGGCCCTCGAGGATGGGAACGCCGAGGGTGGCGAAGTATCCGGGAGAGACGGAGCGGAAGGAGGCGCGGAGGTCGTCCTGTCCGTTTTCGCGTTTGGCACCGTCGGCGGCGAAGGCGAGGGAGATGTTGAAGTCGCTGGTGTCGCGCCAGGGAACGCTGAAGCTGGCAGCGACGTGCTGGACGCCGGGGAGGGCGCTGATGTGGTCGTTGACTTCGCGATAGAATTCGCGGACCTGATCGGGGGTGCGGCCGTAGTACATCACAGGAAGATTGACGGCGAGGACGTGGGAAGCGTCGAAGGGCGGGCGAGCTTTCTCAAGATTGAAGAGAGTGTTGAGCAGCGCGCCGGCGCCGGCAAGGAGCAGGAAGGACGCGGTGATCTGGGTGACGGCGAAGACGCGGAGGCGGCGCGTGGATCCGCGGGTGATGCGGACGCCTCCGCTGGCGAGGCCCATGCCGCGGGATGAGTCGAGGGAGGGCAAACGCGGAACGAAGGCGAGGAAGACGGCGGCAATGAGCGCGAGAGCAACGCCGATCCAGACCATGGTGAAGTCGAGCTTGAGGTCGAGGGCGCGGACGGAGAAGCGGGAGGCATAGCGGGCGAGGACGGAAACCATGGGCGCGGCGATGGCAACGCCGGCGAGGGCTCCGGTGCCGCAGAGGACGATGCCCTCGGCGAGGAGCGAACGGCGGAGGGCAGCGCGGGATGCACCGAGGGCGGAGCGCACGGCCATCTCTGTTTCGCGGCGAACGGCGCGGGCGAGGATGAGGTTGGCGACGTTGGAGACGGCGATGACGAAGAGCAGCAGCGACGCGGCGAAGAGTACCCAGAGGATGGTTTGGGCGCGGGAGTTGATCTGGTCGTGCATACGCGTGACGCCGATGGTGAAGTGATCGGCGGGCTTATAGACCTCGGGGTGGTCAGCGACCATGGACGCGTAGACGGTTTGCAGTTCGGCGCGGGCGGCCTCGAGGGTGGCGCCGGGCGCGAGACGAGCGAAGACCTCGGTCATGCGATGTTCGCGGCCCTGCACCATGGTGGCGGAGAGATGGTGGGGACTGGTGACGATGTTGGCGATGAGTTCGGTGTCGACGGGGTAAGGGATGGAAGGCTCAAGGACGCCGACGATGGTCGCGGTGCGGGTGGTTTTGTCGCTGCCGAGGCGAATGGTTTTGCCGATGACGCTGGGATCGGAGTGGAGCGAGGTGACCCAGTAGCGATTGGTGAGGACGGCGGCGCCGGCGGCGTTTTGTCCATCGTCATTGGGGCCGAGGAGGCGGCCGAGCGCGGGACGCAGGCCCATCACGTCGAAATAGTTGCCGTCGACAACGCCGGCAGTGATTTCACGGGGCTCGCCGAGGCCCTCGAGGGTGAAGGCGATTTGAGAGAAGGTGCCGAGTTTGGTGATGGTTTTGAGGTTGCTGCCAATGTCTTTGATTTCGGGGATGGAGAAGGTCTCGTTGGGGACGCCGATGCCGGGAGCGCTCTGGCGGATGTAGAGCAAGTGCTCTTCGTCGCGATTGACGAGGGGGCGCAGGAGGACGCCGCGCACGATGCTGAAGATGGCGGCGTTGGCGCCGATGCCGAGGGCGAGAGTGATGGTGATGGTGATCCACAGCATGGGGGCGCGGGAAAGCGAGCGCACGGCGACGCGGAGGTCGCGCACGATGCTGTCGACGAAGGAGATGGTGTTCTGCTGCCAGAGGCTCTCGCGGACGGTCTCGGCGCTGCCGAATTTGATGCGGGCCTGGCGGCGGGCTTCGTCAGGGGACATGCCGCGCTCGATGTTCTCGGCGATGTCTTCAGACATGTGGACGTCGATTTCCTGAAGCAACTCCGTGTCGGACTGGCGTCTGCGGAAGAATCTCTGCCAACTCATTGCGTGCCTCCCTTGGCCAGGATTTTTTCGCCCATGACGAGGCCGATGGCGCGGGCCATCTGCTTCCAGCGATTGGTTTCATGGACGAGCTGTCGGCGGCCTACGGTGGTGAGTTTGTAGAACTTGGCCTTGCGGTTGTTTTCGCTTGCGCCCCAGTAGGAGGAGACCCAGCCGCGATCTTCGAGGCGGTGCAGCGCGGGGTAGAGGGAGCCCTGCTCGACCTCGAGCACGTCTTCAGAGGTGTGCTCGATGACCTTGGCGATGGTGTGTCCGTGGGCATCGCCAGTGACGAGGGTGCGCAGGATCATCATGTCGAGGGTGCCCTTCAACATTTCACTGTCTGGCTGGATGGGCTTGACCAATGGGGTTCCTCCACTCGAAGTTCTATGGAAAGGCAGCATACACCACTCGGAGTTCTATGGGAAGGAGATTTTGTACCGGTTCGCAACATTTCTGGGCCGGCGGGGAGAATCGTTTGGGTTGACATTCTACCCAAAAGGAGCGGATACTTGGGTCGAATGGCTACCCAAGAGAACAACGACGATCGCATTGCCTTATTGCAGGGGACGCTCGACCTGTTGATTTTGAAGACGCTGGCGCTGGGGCCCTGTCATGGGCAGGGAGTGGCGCGATTGATTCAGCGGCAATCGGAAGAGGCGTTTCTAGTGGACCACGGGTCGCTCTACGTGGCGCTGCAGCGGCTGGAAGACCGGAAATGGATTTCAGCTAAATGGGGAGTGAGCGAGAACAACCGCAAGGCGCGGTTCTATTCTCTGACCGCGAAGGGGCGCGAGCAACTGGTGGAGAAAGCCGGTGAGTGGCAACGCCTGACGCGCGCGATGAGCCTGATTTTGGATGCGAGCCACGGACCGAAGAGCGAGGAGGCATGAGCATGCTGAGACGAAGGCGCACTGCGAAAGACTTCGCTGAAGAGATCAAGGCTCATCTGGAACTGGAAGCCGAGGAACTGCGCGGGGAAGGCCTGAACGAGGAGGAGGCCCGGTGGAAGGCGCGGCAATCGTTTGGCAGCGTGCGCGCGGCGCAGGAGCGATTTTACCTGAAGGATCGATGGGAGTGGCTGGACAGGCTGGGGCGGGATTTGAGGCATGGATTGCGTTCGCTGGCGCAAAGCCCGGGATTTACGATCACGGCGATCGTGACGCTGGCGTTGGGAATGGGGGCGAACACGGCGGTTTTCACGGTGATGAACGCGGTGATGCTGCGTTCGCTGCCGGTGGCCGATGCGGATCGAGTGGTGTATCTGCGGACCACGAATCCGCCGCACGGGACGGGCACTGTCGAAAGCGCAGAGACTTTTTCTTATGCGGTCTATGATGCGCTGCGCAAACAGACGGGCGCGATGACTCCCTTGATGGCCTATGTTCCTTTGTCGGGGACCAAGGTGGCGGTTCGCTATGGCGCTGAGCCGGAGGAGGCGGAGGGCGACATGGTGAGCGGCACATTTTTCTCGGGGCTGGGCGTGAAACTGCTGCGGGGCCGCGGATTCACCGAGGAGGACGAGGCCAATCATGCGCCGAACGCGGTGATCAGCTACAACTACTGGACGCGGCGATTTGCGCGCGATCCAGAGACGGTGGGCAACACTCTGTATGTGAACGGTGTGGGATTCACGATTGTTGGAGTTGCGGCGGAGGGCTTTGAGGGACTGGAAACGGGCGGATCGACGGACTTCTGGATTCCGTTGCAGAGCCGGCCGGAACTGAACGCGTGGGGCAATCCGCCAGAGGATGGCAAGACCTACATTGCCGATCCGACGTGGTGGTGCGTGCGGCTGGTGGGACGCCTGGCGCCGGGCGTGACCAAGACGCAGGCGATGGCGCGGCTGCAGCCAGTTTTTCAACACGCTGCCTACATCGGACTGGGCACACCCACGCGGGGAGAGAAGGCGCCGGTGTTAAGCGTGGTGGACGCCAAGGGATTCCCAGGCTATGCGGAAGAGTACGGCAAGCCATTGCGTTTGCTGATGGGGATGGTGGGTCTGGTTCTGGTGATCGCACTGACCAACGTAGCGATGCTGCTGATGGCGCGGAATGCGACGCGGCAGCGGGAGTTCAGCATGAAGCTGGCGCTGGGCGCGGGACGCGGAGACCTGCTGCGGCAGATGCTGACCGAGAGCCTGCTGCTGGTGACGGCGGGCGGTTTGCTGGCCTGGGTGTTTGCAGTTTTTGCGAGCAAGGCGCTGGGGGCGTGGGCGCAGATTGAGTCGAGCCTGGCGCCGGATCGAACGGTTTTGTTATTCACGCTGAGTGCGCTGGGCGTGGCTGCGCTGCTTTTGGGACTGGCGCCGCTGCGGATTGCGCTGCGGGCGGGCCCGGCTCTCGCGGTGAAGACTTCGGCCGCGACCGCGAATGCCGATGCGGGGAGATCGTCGACGGGCAGAATCTTTGTCGCGCTGCAGATGGCGCTGTGCGTGGTGTTGCTGGTGGGCGCTGGACTGCTGATAAGGACGCTGCGCAACCTGGAAGATACGTCTCTGGGGATGAAGGTCGATGGACTGGTTGTTTTTGGTGTGCAGCCGGAGATCAAGTCACTGGCCCAAGGCCGAGAATGGTATCGCGACTTGATCGGCAAGCTGCGCGATCTGCCAGGCGTGGAATCGGTCGCCGTCATGATGTATCGCCCCGGATCCTGGTCGTCGGATAACAGCGATATGTTGGTGGATGGCAAGCTACCGGCGGTCGCGGACGGAGGATCAAGAACCGTTCGCAATAACGTTGTCGGCCCCGACTTCTTCACTACGCTGGGTGTGCCCGTGCTTGCGGGCCGCGACTTTGCCGACTCCGATACCGCAGGCTCGCCCCATGTGGGCATCGTCAACGAAGAGTTTGCGCAGCGCTTCCTGCCCAATCAGAATCCGCTGGGGCACGTTATCGGCACGGAAGACGGGGTGTATTCCATGACGATCGTCGGCGTGGTGAAGAACCACAAATTCCGCAGCATCGATGAAGATCCGATTCCCATGGCGTGGTTTGAGTATGCACAAATTCCGATCATCGGCAAGATGGACGTGGAGCTGCGCGTGCATGGAGAGCCTCTTGCGATTCTGCCTTCGGCGCGAAAGGTTGTGCAGCAGATGGATCCGGCGCTAGCGCTGATCGGGCCGATGACACAGAGGGCGCAGTACGATCTGACGATTTCAAACCAGATGCTGTTTGCGCGGCTGGCTGGATTTTTTGGCTTGCTGGCAGTGATGCTGGTGGCCACGGGACTCTACGGATCGCTGGCGTACCGGGTGAATACGCGCACCGCGGAGATCGGGGTGCGGATGGCGATGGGAGCGCGGCGCGGGCAAGTGGTGTGGATGATCTTGCGGGACAGCCTGCTGCTGACGGCGGCCGGCGTGGTGATTGGGATTCCGCTGGCCATGATGATGGGACGGGCGCTGGCGGCATCGCTCTATGAGATGAAGCCGCTGGACGGGCCAACGTATTTGCTGGCGGTGATGGGAGTGGCCGCGGTGGCGTTTGCAGCAAGCGCTCTGCCCGCGTACCGCGCGGCGAGGATCGAACCGCTGATCGCACTGCGCACGGAGTGAGGGATTCGTAATCGCGAGTGACGACTCCCGGCCAACAAACTCAGTGACAGGATTTGAGTGGATTGGCCGGGATACGTTTTGGTGGGAACTTCTGCGGTGCGGGGCGCGTAGGACAGCTCATCATGTTGAGCGATCTGAAGCTTGCGATGCGGCAGCTAATGAAGTCGCCGGGCTTTGCCCTGACGGCGATTGTGACCCTGGCGCTGGGAATCGGCGCGAATGCGGTGGTGTTCAGCGTATTGAACGCAGTGGTGTTGCGGCCGGTGAATCTGCCGAATGCGCAGAACCTCTATTTAGTGCAGAGGTTCAAGTATCCATCGCAGTCGTATCTCGACTATGTGGATCTGCGCGACAAGAACCGCACGTTTGAGAGCCTGATGTCGTTTAACATTATCGGCTCGGTTGGGGTGAGCACGGGCGGGAACGCGTCGACGGCGTGGCCTTTCACTGTGAGCGGGAACTACTTCGATGGTCTGGGGGTGCAGCCGTACCTGGGACGGTTCTTCCATGCCTCGGACGAAAAGGGCAAGAACAGCGCTCCCTATGTGGTGTTGAGTTACGCGTATTGGAACCGGCAATTTCACGGCGACAAAAACGTAGTGGGACAGAAGGTGGACATCAACAAGCACCCCTTCACGATTGTGGGGGTGGCGCCGCCGGGGTTTCGCGGATCGGAACTGTTTTTTGCTCCGGCGATCTGGCTGCCGATCGTCGACACGGAGGAAGTGCAGGGCAGTGACTCGCTGCAGTATCGCGGCGATCACTCGGAGATGGTGATTGGACGCTTGAGGCCGGGCGTGACTCCGGCGGAAGCGACGGCGGATTTGAATGCGCTGGGCGCTTGGCTGGCGAAGACGTATCCGTCGGACGACGATGGGGTGACGTTTTCTCTGGCTCGGCCCGGGCTGCTGGGCGACATGCTGGGCGGACCGGCAAAGGCGTTTATGGCGGGATTGATGCTGCTGGCGGGGCTGATTTTGCTGGCGGCGTGCGCCAATCTGGGCAGCCTGTTTGCGGCGCGCGCGGCGGACCGGGCGAAAGAGGTGGCGTTGCGGCTGGCGCTGGGGTCGCGGCGCGGGATGATCTTGCGGCAACTGCTGACCGAAGCGGTGCTGGTGTCGCTGATCGGAGGCGTCGTTGGCCTGGCGGGCGGAGTTGTGGTGCTGCGCGGACTGAACACGTGGCAGCCGATCCCCGATGTGCCGATCAATGTGCCGGTGAATCCCGACTATCGGACGTATGGGGTTGCTCTGCTGCTGGCGCTGGCGAGCGGGCTGCTCTTTGGCATGGTGCCGGTGCGGCAGGTGATGCGCGCCGATCCGTGGCAAGTGATCCGGTCGGGCTTGAGCGGAGTGGGCGGGATGAAGCGGTTTACTCTGCGGGACGTGCTGCTGGTGTTGCAGATCGCGATCTGCGCGGTGCTGGTGACTTCGTCGCTGGTGGCGGTGCGGGGGCTGGCGCGTTCGCTGCATGCGAGCTATGGATTCGATCCGCAGAACGCGACGGTGGCGATGGCCGATCTGCATATGGCGGGATATGGCAAAGACGACTCCGCCGAGATGCAGAGGCGCATGCTGGGCGCACTGGCGGCGATACCGGGGGTGACGGCGGTGGGTTATACGAATCAGATTCCGCTGGGGCTGGGCGGGGGCGACTCGTATGTCTACAGCGACACGACGACCGACTATCGGCCGACCAATTACGTAGCGGATGCGATGGACTACAACATTTCGCCGGGCTACCTGGACGCGGCGGGGACGCGCCTGCTGGCGGGTCGAGACATGAAGATGAGCGACGACAAGAACGCTCCGACGGTGGCGCTGGTGAATCGGACGTTTGCGGTCAAGGTTTTTGGTTCGGTGAACAAGGCGGTGGGCGGGCATTTCAAGTTCTGGGGAGGCAACCGGGCGGAAGTAGTGGGGGTGGTGGAGGACGGGAAGTATCGCACGCTGACCGAGGATCAACAGCCGGCGATGTTCTTCTCGTTCCAGCAGCACGCGGAGAGCGGGACGTGGCTGGTGGTGCGGTCAACGCGCAATCCCGCGGAGATGGCGGGAGTGGTGGAGAGCACGCTGCACGGGCTGGACGCGAGCTTGCCGATGACGGTGAATACCTGGACCGAGGAGATGGCAAGCGCGCTGTTTGCGGCGCGGGTGGCGACGGTGGCATTGGGCGTGCTGGGTCTGCTGGGAGCGATGCTGGCGGTGACAGGGGTTTGTGGAATGGCCTCGTATGTGGTGAGCAAACGGCTGCGGGAGCTGGGAATTCGCGTGGCGCTGGGCGCGGGACGGCGGCAGATTTTGCGGACTTCGCTGGGACGGGCATTTCGGCTGCTGGCAATCGGCTCGGTGGCGGGGGTGGTGCTGGGGGTGATGGCGACGCGGGTGCTGTCGTTCATCGTGTACCAGGCGACGCCGAAGGATCCGGTGGTGCTGATCGGGGTGAGCGCGACGATGCTGGTGCTGGGGCTGGTGGCGGCGCTGATTCCGGCACGGCGGGCGTTGGCGGTCGATCCGCTGATTTTGCTGCGGGAAGAATGAGCAGCGAGGCCGGGGAGACGGCCGGGCAAGCCCGGTGCGCTGGCCTACCTTTATAGATGGCGGTTATTCGTCGTCGGCGACTTCGGTCTGCTGAGGGTCGGCGGTTTCTTCAATGGCCATGTCATTAAATTCATCAGAATCAAAGACTTCGCCACACTCAAGGCACTCGACAAACTCGGTGTCTTCGTGCCGGGAGACGATTCTTACTCTAGGGTGTTTGCACGCGGTCGGCATCAGATGGGGTTGGATCGTACAGTTCGAATTGGATGCTCTTCCCGCCGATTGTAGCGGGGTTTTGTGGAAATTCAAGTAGCGAGGCCATTGAATTCATAAGGTTATTTACAGGATTGGGCGGAGATCGACCGCGGAATCCCCAGTATTGATGGCCGAAAGGTTGAATCGCGGACAGAAACGGTCGTATACTGAATGCGGACCTAAGAGGTCGCATATTACATGCTCAAGCTCACCAAGAAGGCCGATTACGGATTGATGGCGCTCAAGTTCCTCGCCGAGCACCCGGAGACGGCTGCGATGAGCGCGAAGGATATTTCGGACGCGTACGGAATTCCGGCGCAGCTGCTGGCCAAGATTTTGCAGCAATTGACCAAGTCGGGGTTGCTGAAGTCGCATGCCGGAATGAATGGCGGGTATGCCCTGTCGCGGGAGGCGCGGGCGATTTCGGCGTACGAGGTGATTCTGGCGATTGACGGGCCGTTTTTCATTACCAGTTGCACCAAAGGCGCGAAGAACTGCGACCTGACGCCGAATTGCACGATCAAAGAGCCGCTGGCGCGGGTGAATGACACGATCGCCGGCGTGTTGAAGAGCATCAGCATTCAAGACCTGGCGGAGCATGAGCAGATGGCCGGGCACGGACACCCAGCGCAGACGCTGGTTTCATTAACGCTCTAATTCCCCGCCGCGCAGGCGAGCAGTGATGAGGATGGAAACACGATGAGCACAGTTGTCAGCCAAGTAGAAGTGCCGGCGGGAGTGACGCTGCCGATTTACATGGACAATCACGCGACGAGCCCGCTGGACCCGCGGGTGCTGGAAGCGATGATGCCGTTTTTCACCAGCAAATTTGGCAATGCGGCGAGCAGAAACCACTCGTTCGGCTGGGAAGCGGAGCAGGCGGTGGAGACGGCGCGCGAACAGATCGCCAAGCTGATTGGGGCGACGGCGAAGGAAATTATTTTCACCAGCGGCGCGACGGAGAGCGACAACCTGGCCATCAAGGGCATCGCGGAGATGTATCGGGAGCGCGGGAACCACATTATTACGCAGGTGACCGAGCACAAGGCGGTGCTGGACACGTGCAAGCGGCTGGAGAAATACGGCTATCGCGTGACCTATCTGCCGGTGAAGGCGGATGGGCTGATCGATCTGGAAGATCTGAAGCGGGCGATCGACGAGAAGACGATCCTGGTGACGATCATGGCCGCCAACAACGAGATTGGCGTGCTGCAGCCGATTCGCGAGATTGGCAAGATTTGTCACGAGAAGGGCGTGCTGTTTCACACCGACGCGGTGCAGATTATCGGCAAGGCGCCGTTTAATGTGATCGCGGACAACGTGGATGTGGCGTCGATCTCGGCGCACAAGGTGTATGGGCCGAAGGGCGTGGGTGCGCTGTATGTGCGCAGACGCAATCCCCGGGTGCAGATTGCAGCGCAGATTGACGGCGGCGGGCACGAACGCGGCATGCGCAGCGGCACGCTGAATGTGCCGGGCATTGTGGGCCTGGGCAAGGCGTGCGCGATTGCGCAGGAAGAGATGGTAGACGAGGCAGCGTATCTGCGCGGGCTGCGCGACCGGCTGAAGGCGAAGTTCGAAGCGGAGCTTGACTATATTCACGTGAACGGATCGTGGGAGCACAGGCTGCCGGGCAATCTGAACATGAGCTTTGTGTATGTCGAGGGCGAGTCGCTGCTGATGGGCATCAACGATGTGGCGGTTTCGAGCGGATCGGCATGCACCTCGGCGACGCTGGAACCGAGTTACGTGTTGAAGGCGCTGGGACTGGGCGACGATGTGGCGCACAGTAGCATTCGATTTGGACTGGGGCGGTTTAATACGCAGGCGGAAGTGGATTATGTGGCCGCCAAGGTGATCGACATTGTGAAGAAGCTGCGCGAGCTTTCGCCGCTCTACGAGATGGTGAAGGAAGGCATTGACCTGACCAAGATTGAGTGGCAGGCGCACTAGAGAGACAGCCGCTAGCCACCCTGCGGTGGGGCAGACGCCGCTGGCGCGGCAGGGGTTAGTGAGGCGAAGCGAAGTTGACGAGTTAGCGAGCCGGAGCGCAATTCTGGCGCATCGAATTTGAGTACACGCGGCTTCCCCGCGAGAGGAGAAGGACGAATGGCATACAGCGATAAGGTGGTCGACCACTACAACAATCCGCGCAACGTGGGCACGCTGGACAAGAGCTCGACTGAAGTGGGCACGGGCCTGGTGGGCGCGCCGGAGTGCGGCGATGTGATGCGGTTGCAGATTCGCGTGAACCCGGAGACGCAGGTGATCGAAGAAGCCAAGTTCAAGACCTTTGGCTGCGGCTCAGCGATTGCGAGCTCGTCGCTCGCGACCGAGTGGATCAAGGGGCGCACGGTGGATGATGCGATGGCGATCAAGAACACGGACATCGTGAAGGAACTGTCGTTGCCGCCGGTGAAGATTCACTGCTCGGTGCTGGCCGAGGATGCGATTCGCGCGGCGATTGGCGACTGGAAGAAAAAGAACGGCGTAGCGGAAACCGCTCCGGCAACAGCAGAAGCAGCGCAGTAAGAGTTGGGCCGAACGGCCGGCCTCAAGGGACCGGCCGAAGAGGCACGCGAAAAGAGAAGCATGTCAAACGTAGTGAGCATCGGATCGAAGCCGGCGGAAGACATGAGCGCCGCACCGCAGCAGCCTGCTGCGCCCGCGAGCCCCCAGGCACCGAGCCAGGGCTTGCAGGTGACGGAGCGCGCGGTGAAGCGCATTCGCGCGGCGATGGCCAAGGAAGGCGTTTCGCCGGTCGAGGGCGGACTGCGCCTGGGCGTGAGCGGCGGCGGCTGCTCGGGGCTCTCGTATGCAATCAAGTTTGACTCGCGGCCACGCGAGCGCGATCGCATCTATGAGTTCGACGGCGTGCGGGTCTTCGTCGATCCCAAGTCGTTTTTGTATCTGCACGGAATGACGCTGGACTACGAGGAGACGCTGATGCGGCAGGGCTTCAACTTCATCAACCCGAACTCATCGCGCTCCTGCGGCTGCGGTTCCTCGTTCTCGGCGTAACATGCGTGGCGCCAGGCGCGGGTGTGCTGGACGAAGCCCAATCACGCAGCCAAAAAAGGTTGAGACATGTTGAAGGTTCTTGATTCGGCAGTTCCGGTCGCATGCTGGGCGTGTTCCGTCGCTCATAACGAGTCGACGCTTTTTTGCCCCAGTTGCAGCAAGATCCAGCCGCCGCCGGGCGGCAATTATTTTTCTGTTTTCGGATTAGTGCCGCGGCTCAATCTCGATCTTGGCATGCTGGAGCACGAGTTTCACAAGCTGAGCCGGAAGTTGCACCCGGATCGCTTTGCGCGGGCGGAGGAAAACGAAAAAGAGTGGAGCCTCAAGGACACGGCGCTGCTGAACGATGCGTATCGCACGCTGAAAGATCCGATACATCGCACGGAATACTTGCTGAAGCTGAACGGCGCGGAGATTGGCGAGGAGCACGCGGGCAAGGGACGCATCGATCCCTCACGCGTGCCGGCGGATCTGCTGGAAGAGGTTTTCGATTTGAACATGCAGCTCGAGGAGATGCGTGAGGCTCGTGAGACAGGCGCGAAAGATGCGGAACTCGAGAAGAGTTTGCAGGCGGCGAAGAAGAAGTTCGATGGACTGATGGATGAAGTGGATCAGGAGCTGCGCGCGCAATGGACGGCGTGGGACGACGGCGATGAGGCAGCGCGGAGCGCGGCGCAGAAGACGATGGTTTCGCTGCTCGACCGGCGGAAATATCTTAACAACCTGGTCCGCGATGTAACCGAGACATTGGGAGCCTGAAGAGAAGATGGCGGAAGGACGCGTAGTTGGAATCGATCTGGGAACCACGAATTCCCTGGTTGCTTATATGCAGGGCGACGCGCCGGTGGTGATTCCCGGAGTCGATGGCTCGAATCTGGTGCCGTCGGTTGTGGCGTTGGACCCGGTGCCCGCGGGCGGCGGAAGGCCGACGGTGACGGTGGGCAACAGTGCGCGGCGCGCGCTGATTGAAACGCCGGAGCGGGTCATTTATTCAGTGAAGCGGCTGATGGGCCGCGGTCTGAGCGAAGTGCAGCAGGAGTTGAAGCTGTTTCCGTTTCGGCTCGCGGACGATGTGGAGGCCGGCGAGGTGCCGCGCATTCAGTTGGGCGAACTGCGGTTTACGCCACCGGAAATTTCGGCGTATATCTTGCGGCAGCTCAAGCGGAATGCGGAACGGTTTTTCAACGAGCCGGTGACGCAGGCGGTGATCACAGTACCCGCTTATTTTAACGACGCGCAGCGACAGGCGACGAAAGATGCGGGGCGCATGGCGGGGTTGGAAGTGCTGCGGCTGGTGAATGAGCCGACGGCCGCGGCGCTGGCATATGGACTGGATCGCGCGAAGGAAGGCACGATTGCGGTTTATGACCTGGGCGGCGGAACGTTTGACATTTCTATTTTGAAGCTGCGCGATGGAATTTTTGAAGTGCAGTCGACTAACGGTGACACGCACCTGGGCGGCGACGATATTGACAATCTGCTGCTGACGATTGCGTTGGACGAGATTTATGCCGAGCACGGCGTGGATCTGCGCACACATCCGAGCGCGGTGCAGGCGGTGCGCAAGGCCGCGATTGAGGCGAAGATTCAATTGTCGACGGAACAGTCGGCGCAGTTTGATATCGAGCTGCCGAACGGCGACCGGTATCAGCGCGAGATTCCGCGAGAAGTGCTTGAGCAGTTGATTGAGCCGGTGCTGAAGCGCACGAGCGGGCCGTGCAAGCAGGCGCTGACTGATGCGGGGGTTACGCCGGAACAGATTGACGAAGTGGTGCTGGTAGGCGGATCGACGAGGATTCCCGCGGTGCGGCAGCTGGTGGACAATCTGTTTCATCTGTCGGCGCGAGGGAAGAGGCCACATATTGAGCTGAATCCCGATGAAGTGGTGGCGCTGGGCGCGGCGGTGCAGGCGGACATTTTGGCGGGCGCATCGAAGACGACGGAAGAACTGCTGCTGCTGGACGTGACGCCGCTGTCGCTGGGCATTGAAGCGTTGGGTGGGGTGGTGGCGAAGATCATTCAGCGCAACTCCACGATTCCCGCGTCGGCGACGGAGCATTTTACGACCGGCGTAGATGGGCAGACGAATGTGGCGATCCACGTGGTGCAGGGCGAGCGCGAACTGGCGGCGGATTGCCGGTCGCTGGCGCGATTTGATTTGAAGGGAATTCCGCCGATGACGGCGGGGCTGCCGCGCATTGAAGTGAAGTTCTTGATTGATGCGGATGGAATTTTGCAGGTGGCGGCGCGGGAGCAGCGCAGCGGCAAGGCAGCGCAGATTGAAGTGAAACCGACCTATGGACTGACGGACGAGCAGGTGGAGACGATGATTCTTGACTCGTTTGATCACGCCGAGGAGGATTTTGCGAAGCGATTGCTGATTGAAGCGCGCAATGAAGCGGAATCGATCTTGGCAAAGGTCGAACAGGCGCGGATGAGTGCTGCGTGGGGGCAACTGACGGGCGAGGAAGTGGCGGCCATCGATGGAGCGCGCGACCGGCTGTCTGCGGTGAAGCTGGGAGAGGATTTGAACGCGATTCGGGAGGCGACGCTGGCGCTTGACCGAGCGACGCAGCGGCTGGCGGAGCTGATGATGGATGCCGCGGTTTCAACGGCGATTCGCGGGAAGACGATGGGCGACGCGGACGTTGAGCTGGGCGAAGGGCCGACTGCGCCGCATCCGATGGCGCCAGCGGAGTTCAAGTAACTCGCGGAGTAAGTCGTGCTGGGCGCGAGTTAGCGAAGTGACGAGTTAGGGAAGCGAATGGATCGATGATGAGGAAATTGAAGCGATGAGTGAAGCGAAGACGACGAATATAGACCCGGAAAAATTGGTGCGGGTGACCTTTGAGCCAGAGGGCAAGGTGGTGGAGTTTGAGTTTGGCACGCTGCCGTATGACCATCATGGCAAGCCAATGTCGTTTCTCGACGTGGCGGAGAATTTTGGAATTTTTCTCGATCATGCGTGTGGAGGATCGTGCGCGTGCACCACGTGCCATCTATGGATCAAGGACCAGGGCGGCATCAGCGAGGCGGAGGACGACGAGATCGATCGGCTGGACATGGCGGCGGATCAGCAACTGAATTCGCGGCTCGGATGCCAGGCGGTGATTACGAAGCCGGGCAATTATGTGGTGGAGATTCCGAAGTGGAACCGCAACTACACGTCAGAGGGCAAGCCGCTGGCGCTGGCGGAAGGGAAGTAGGCGAGGATCGCCTGACGTTGGAGTCGGAGCGGCTGAATGCCTGGCCTGCAGCAAGGATCAATGAACGAGGGAAAAGATGGCGCGCGAGATTCACTGGACGGATTCAGAAGAGATCGGCATTCAACTGCAGGAGAAGTTTCCCGACGTCGATCCGTTGACGGTGCGGTTCACCGATCTGCACAAGTATGTGACGGAGCTGGAGGGCTTCGCCGACGACCCGGCAAAATCGAACGAGTCGCGGCTGGAGGCTATTCAGACGGCGTGGCACGAAGAGCACGAGGACGCGAAGGGATAGTGAGCGTCAGGCGGCGTGCTGAGAAATAGAGAGCACGTTGCCATCGGGATCTTTGAACCAGGCGACCTTGTCGCCGTTGGGAAATGTGCAGATTCCCTGCTCGTCCTGGCCCATGTTGGGATAGTGTTCGAAGCGAACACCCTTGGTGACGAGCGTGGCCAAATCGCCGCCAATATTTTCAGATTCCCAGCCTAAGACCGTATTCTGCGCGGGGGTGAATTCCTTCACCTTGCCGATGCGGAGCATCACTCCGTTGAGATCGAAGACGAGCGCGAAGCCGTCATCGCGAAGGTAGTTGAAGCCCAGGGCATCGCGAAAGAAAGCAATGGCGGCATCCGGTTTAGTGGTGAGTAGAAAAGTGACGACCTTGTCCATCTATGTCTCCCGTTCTTGCATGGGGAAGCAGAGCCATCGTACAACGCGCGGGTGGAGAACGAAAGATGAGGAATCGATTTTCAGGTTAGTTCTGAAAAGCGGGATTCCAACTGAAGGATGCTTCGAAATGAACGAATTCGCGGGGCTGGCCGGGGACAAGATACACACTGAGGACATCGAAGCGCACGGGCGGCGCGGCTGCCTGCGGAAGCTGGCGAATGTAGCGGCGGGCGAGTCGGCGAAGGATTGTGCGCTTTTGCGCGTCAACGGCGGATTCCGCGGGATTGAGGTCGCGGGCAGTGCGCGTCTTGACCTCGACGAAACAGAGCATGGGACCATGCCACGCGATCAGGTCGACATCGCCGGGGACGTCGCCCGAGGACCAGCGGCGCGCAACGATGGTGTAGCCCTTGCTGCGCAGATAAAAGAAGGCAGCGTCTTCGCCGGCAAAACCGGTGACGAGATGGTCGGGCAACGAGGATGCGCGGCCGCGGTGACGAGCGAGACGGTCAAGGGCGGTGAGGGCTCGTTCGAGCACGGCAGTGCGCGGGAGTTTCATCGGGAACCATTGTGAGCTTAGAAGAGCGCAAAGAGCAAACGACCAGCGCGAAGCCGGAATTTCATGGTTGAGAAATCTGGAGTTGTGAGAGGATGCGTTTCAGGAACGCCAATCCATTGATCCCGGATGGGCGTCGTGATTTTTTATTCTGCGCGGGAGAGATTGATGGCAAGAGAGATTATTCGAACGTCCAACGCGCCGGCACCGCCGCCGACCTATAGTCAGGCGGTAAGGGCGGCGGGTCTTGTGTTCGTGTCCGGCACGGGGCCGCATGATCCGGTCACGGGGAAGATTGTTGGAGACACGATCCAGGAACAGACGAGGCAGTGCCTGGAAAACGTGTCGGCAATCCTTAAGGCGGCGGGCAGTTCGCTGGAGCGGGTCGTGAGTGCAACTGTGATTCTGCTTGAAGAGACCGACTTCGCGGGAATGAACGAAGAGTGGATCAAGTGGTTTCCGGAAAATCCACCAGCGCGGCAGGGCGCGAAGTTGCCGGTGCGAATCCCAGGCATGCGAGTGTCGATCGCGGCGATTGCCGAGGCCTAGGGCTTTGATCGCGCCCGGCTGGGCTGCCCCACGCTTGCATCGAAATGCGATTCAAGGCGGGGCAACGTGTGTCGTGCCAGTTTAAGATGCGGAAAAGACAAAAGCAGGCCCTTCGCCCCCTCACCCCAGCGACGAAGACCTGTCGCCGGGGACCCCGATTCCGCTTACCCCGACCACGATGAATCGTGATTGGGGCCCCGAGCGCGCGGGTTCTCAAGGATGACAATTCTAAGAACGAGCTGAGTAGCGGCACGACTGAAGTCGTGCCCTGATACAAAGCAAGGACGGCTGGGTCCGTGCTTTCCCAGGTCTTCCGCCGCGGCGGACGAGACCTGGGGCACCCATCTTCGTGGCGGATTGAAGGGCTGAAGCTAAGCGCCGTCGCCGGCGGCGACACCAGCGAGTTCGCCGACTTGCGCGTGCTCATGTTCGACGATGGTGAGGACTTCTTCGAGGATGTCGAGAGCGACGGTCGCCTGGTGCTCGTTGACGATGAGCGGCGGGCAGAGGCGTAAGGAGGTTTCGCCGCAGCCGAGGATCATGAGGCCGCGCTCGAAGGCGAGAGTCTCAATGCGGTTGCGCTGCGCGGCAGCGGGCTCGCGGGTGGCTTTGTCTTTGACCAGCTCGATGCCGATCATGAGGCCGCGGCCGCGGACATCGCCGACCAGCGGATGTGATTTGGTCCAGCCCTGCAGGCGCTGGAGCATGAGGCCGCCGACGTGGGCGGCGTTGGCGATGGCTTCGTGCTCGAGGACGTCCATGGTGGCGAGAGCGGCGGCGATGCAGACCGGGTTGCCGCCGAATGTGGAGGCGTGCGAACCGGGGACCCAATCCATGATTTCAGCGCGCGCCATGCAGATGCCGAGGGGCATGCCGGAGGCGATGCCTTTGGCCATGCAGACCATGTCGGGCTCGACGCCGGTGTGTTCAATGGCCCACCACTTGCCGGTGCGGCCGGCGCCGGATTGCACTTCGTCGACGACGAGAAGGATGCCGTGGCGATCGCAGATGGCGCGCAGTTCCTGCATGAAGTTGGTCGGGGCGACGACGTAGCCGCCCTCGCCCTGAATGGGCTCGATGAAGATGGCGGCGACTTCTTCTGGAGGGAGGGTGGTCTTGAAGAGCTTCTCTTCAATGAAGCGGGCGCAGCCGAGGGCGAAGGCTTCCTCCTCCTGCGGGCCGCCGGTGCATCCGCGATAGGCGTAGGGGTAGCGGATGTGGGTGACGCCGGGGACGAGCGGAGAGAAGCGGCGCTTTTGCTGGGGCTTGGAGCCGGTGAGCGAAAGAGCGCCCATGGTGCGGCCGTGGAATGCGCCAAAGAAGGAGATGATCTGCTGGCGGCCGGTGTGATAGCGGGCGAGCTTGAGGGCGCACTCGATAGCCTCGGCGCCGGAGTTGCCGTAGAAGAACTTGTGCGGACCGGGCATGGGAGCCACGGCACTGAGGCGATCGGCGAGGTCGGTGAGGTGTTCGTCGTAGAAATCGGTGCCGGAGATGTGGATGAGCTCGGCAGCCTGCTGCTGGATGGCGGCGACGACCTGGGGATGGCAATGGCCGGTGGAAACGACGGCGATGCCGGCGGCGAAGTCGAGGAATTCGTTGCCGTCGACGTCTTCAACGCGGACTCCGCGGCCGCGCTTGGCGACGAGGGGATAAGAGCGGGTGTAGCTGGGCGAGATGAGGCGGGTATCGGCCTCGACGGCGGCCCTGGCTTTAGGACCGGGCAGAGGACAGACAAGCCTGGGACCGTATTGAGCGTGTAATTCATGCTTGTTCATATCAATGCTCCTCGACAGATTGGTTTGTGCGGCGCGGCTCCCGACGGGGATGGATGGAGAGCGGCGCGGACCCCGCGATGGAGGTCGTCCAGTTGCACGAATCCTGGGGCTGGATCCGAAAAGCGGGCGAGGAACTTCGGCGGAATGGAGCTAGTCGCCGCCGAAGAGGCTAGGTCGAGTGCGGGTGGGCAGCACGCGCAGGTGGCGGCGCGGGCAAATTGACCGCGCACGGGACCTGGACCAGCGCCTGGAGGCTGGCATCGATGGCAGGTGGCTTGAGGCGCGCTGTTGCATGGAAACCCCGCTGGCTAGGAGTTTAGCACGGAGTTTGATTAAGCCGGCATTGAACCGCGCGGCAGGTGGATCTAGGAAGCGGGCTTCTTATCGAAGGCGGTGGAGGGGACCAGGGCAACGGGGGCGTCGCCGTCGAGGGTGACATCGCCCTTTTCGAAGACTTGAAGCGCGGCGCTGTCAGCGGCGAGGGTCATCCAGCAGACGGCGGCTTTTTTGAGCAGACCACAGGCCACTTCAATGGTGTAGGGAGGGATGCCGGGCTGCTCCTTGATGGTTCCTGTGACGCGTTCAATCCACATGTGATGGGTGCCGAGGCTGTAGGTTGCGTGGACGGCGTCCTTGACGTCGAAGGATTCCTTCATTCCCTCGGAGGCAGCGGAAGCAAAGCCGGGGAGATCGCTTTCGGAGGCCTGTTGTCCGAAGCAATCGAAGGGAAGGGCGACCTCGACGACGGCCGAAGTGGGGTTGCCATGATGCGCGGTGAGCGCGAGCTGGACGCAGGCCAGGCCTTTCTTTTCTTCATCTGTTGTGGCGGACTGGGCGGCCTGCTGTTTACGGCTGGCGAGGCTGGCCTGGACATCGACGACTTCCCAATCGGAGGGCAAGACGTAGCTGAAGCCGAGATCGCTTGCATAGGTGTGCGGGGACACAGAATCGGGATCGGGCGACGGCGCCTGGGCCAGCGCCGGTGCGCAGGCAATCAAGAGCGACGAGAAGCAGACGAGGCGCTTCATGGCGGCAAGTCTACCACTCGGATGGATCAATCGGCGATGACGCAGGAGGTACGCAGAAGGCTCACTGCAAAAGGTAAGCCGAGGCCGCCGAAATCACTCCGCCAACGGCGGCGGCGATGCCAAAGAACCAGTAGACGCGGCGGCGCGTGAGGAGCGTGACGGAGGTGATGACGAGGCCGATTTCGAGGAGAGCTTCGCCAAGGTCGAAGCGATCGGCGCGGGCCTCAGCCTGCTCGACTTTTTTCTCGAAGGCCTCCGCTTTTTCCTTGTCGTCTTTGGTCTCGTCGGCCCACTTGGCCTGGTGATCGGCGTAGGCCTTGGCGATTTTGGCGGCGGCGGCTTTGTCGCCGACCGTAACGACGCTGAGCAGATCGGAGGCGAGTTGGGTGTCATTGGAGCGTATCTTGTGGGCCTGATATGCGTTCCACTGATCGGTGGCCTTGTTCTGATCGAGCACGGCCTCGGTGTGGGTGCGATGACCGAGCACGGTGCAGATGGCGACTAGAACGGCCAGCACGGCCATGGTGAAGGCGACGGGGCGGAGGTTGGACTCCTGCGATCCGTGCTCGGCGTTTTCCTGCAGTTCCTGTGCTTCGTTGGCTTCCATCGACTAAAGATCCTCGGGCTTCAATCCAGTACGTTTGGCGATGCGGGCAAGCATTTTGGGACCGATTTCGTCACGATCGTGAAAGGCCCAAGTATATTCGTAGGGATACTTGGGATTTTCAAGCTGTTTATGGGATCCGCTGTTGCTGATGCGGGGCTTTTCATGCCAGCCGATGCGCAGGAGCGCGCGCAATACTTTCTTTGCAGTTGTAGCAGGAAACCTGCCCATGGTAGGAGCGTCCGTTCATACCTTTACGATGCGACAACTAACTGGAACTCACTGACCTCAGGCGGCGGCGAACCGGACGGACCCAGTCGTTGACTGTTCTTTCTCGATCCGGTCGGCGATCACTCTGAGTGCAAGCGCCTCGACTTTGGATTGAGCCTCTGCCTTGGTTGCGCCGTAGGCCAGTACACCTGGCAGGCTCTCAATCTCGGCAATCCAGCGGCCATCTTCCTCGCGGTCAAAGACAATTTCGAATTCCATAGAGCCCCTCCGGGACCGGCGATTGTGCCTGACTTAGTGTACGCGAGTCGATCTTATTTGCGCTTCCAGCGTACGCCGTCTTTTGAATCTTCGATGAGAATGCCGTTGTCGGCGAGGAATTTGCGAATTTCATCGGCGCGGGCAAAGTCGCGGCGCTTCTTGGCGGTGGTGCGCTCGGCGACGAGGGCGTCGATCTCGGCATCGGTGAGCGACTGGCGCGCGAGTAGCTCGGGGGCGACGTCGGCGAGGCGGCCGGCCTGCTCGGCCCATGCAATGGCGCGGCGGGTAGGTTCGGCATCGCGATCTTCAATGACGTCGAAGACGGCGTCGAAGTCGGCGAGGACACTAAGTATGGCGTCGCGATCGCCGAGCAGGAGCTTGCCCTGGTCGATGGCGGTGTTGGCGGCGCGAATGAGTTCGAAGATGGGGGCGGGCGCCTCGGCGGTGTTGAGATCGTTGGCCAGGGCGGCACGGTAGGCGGCCCGGGCCTGGGTCGCGGCTGTCTGGAGATCGGAGCTGGAGCCGGGCGCGAAGGAGCCGGTGGTCAGGCGCTGGTGGAAAGTGCGCAGGCGCTCGATGGCGTTGGTGGCCGCGACGAGTCCGTCAAACGTGAAGTTGTGCTGATGGCGGTAAGGAACGGAGATGAGCGCGAGGCGGATGGCCGATGCCTTGTAGCCCTTGAGCAGCAGGTCGCGCAGGGTGTAGAAGTTGCCCTCGCTCTTGGACATTTTGCGTCCGTCGACGAGGAGGAAGCGGACGTGCATCCAGTGGCGCGCGAAGATTTTGTGGGTTACGGTTTCGGACTGGGCGATTTCGTTCTCGTGGTGCGGGAACATAAGATCTTCGCCGCCGGCATGGAGGTCGAAGCTTTCGCCGAGGTACTCCATGGCCATGGCGGAGCACTCGATATGCCAGCCGGGGCGGCCGCGACCGATGGGTGTGTCCCACGCGGTCTCGCCTGGCTTAGCGGCTTTCCACAGGGCAAAGTCGCGGGCGGAATCCTTCTCATATTCGTCGACGTCGACGCGCGCGCCGTCTTCGATGCCGGTCAGATCTTTTTTGCTGAGCTTGCCGTATTCGGGAAAGGCGGAGAGGCGGAAGTACCAGCTGCCGTCTTCAGTCTGATAGGCAGCGCCTGCGGCGGCGAGCCGTTGAACCAGCTCGACCATGCGGGGAATGTGTTCTGTGGCGCGGGCGATCTGCTCGGGGCGCTCGATGCGCAGAGAATCCAGATCTTCAAAAAAGGCATCAACGTATTTGGGAGTGTATTCGCCAATGGGGATGCCGGCTTCGGCGGCGTTGCGGATGATTTTGTCGTCGACATCGGTGATGTTCATGACGTGGCGGATGCGCATGCCGGTCAGTTTGAGGAAGCGGCGGAGGACGTCGACCTGCAGAAAAGTGCGGAAATTGCCGATATGTCCATAGTCATAGACAGTCGGCCCGCAGGCGTACATGCGAAGCGCGACGCCATCAGAGGGGACAGGTTCGTCCAGTTGGCCCGTCAGAGTATTGAAAAGGCGGAGGGTCATTCGTCGTACTGCTTGCTCCGATAGGCCGGAAGCGGTTGCAGAAGGTCTTTGGAGATTGTAGCAGTGGGATTACCGTAGACATTCTAGTAACCTATCTCGTCATCAAAGGTCGCAATTGGTGTATAGATGGTGAAGACTCCTGCACTTTTTCGGAACCGGAAGGATATGGAAAGCGAAGCTCTGTCTCTGCTCTGCGACCCGGATACCCGCTACTCATTCGAGTTGAGTGAGAACACTCTCCGGAACACGGCGACAGGGCGGGTCTATCCCATTCGCGAGGGTATCCCTCTGTTTGTGAGTTCGCTGACCGGGCCGAACCTGAAATATCAGGCGATGTATGACCGGCTGGCACCGGGATACGACCTCGCCGAGCGCCTCTACAAATGGATAGCGCGCAAGCCCGACTTCAGGCTTGACTACATCGAGGAACTGGAGATTGCACCGGGGGCGCGGGTGCTCGAAGTGTCAGTCGGGACGGGCGCGAACCTGCCTTATTTGCCCAGAGACATTGAGTTTTATGGCGTGGACATCTCGTGGGGGATGTTGCGGAAGTGCAGAAAAAACCTGAAGAAATGGGGCCGGACGGCGCACCTCTACCAGGCTGAGGCGGGACGGCTGCCGTTTTGCGCGGAGGCCTTTGACTGCGTGTTTCACGTGGGCGGAATCAACTTCTTTACGTTCAAGGAGCGCGCTATCCGGGAGATGATCTGGGTGGCCAAGCCGGGCACCAAGATCGTGATCGTGGATGAGACCGAGAAGGCAGTGCGGGAGAACTACCAGCGCAATCCGACGACGAAGAAGTACTTTGAGCCGGGCTCAGAAAACGTGCGATGCCCCATCGATCTGGTGCCGGAGGAGATGGAAGAAGTGAAGGCGCATGAGATCGCCGATGGGAAGATGTATTGCCTCAGTTTCCGCAAGCCGCACAGGGTAGAGAACGAGAGCGCGCAGCAGGGGCCTGTCGGATAGAGAGGGCGGGCGCTGCTAGAGGTTGGCGCGGAAGACAAGCCAGCAAGTGAGGAAGGCGAGAGCGACTAAGGCCTCGAGGCCAATGGCGGTCAGAGCTGCCCTGGCGCCCTGCAGTCCGGCTTGAGTCGACACAAAAAGGGAGCCATGATCTTCGATGAAGCCGCTGGAGCGGCGCAGGGAAATCTTTGGCTCCTCGACGGCGAAACCGTGAGCAAGGGACACCTTGAATCCCTTTACCGGTCCGTTGCTGAGGACATGTGTCGCCATAATTAGCATTTCTGGGTGCACGTGTCGTTCCAAATCGGGAAGAATGGACAAAGGCAATAAAAGGCCGGATTTACACAGTTATTGTTGGCCGGATAGCGAGATTTGGGCGGGTAATTTTTACGCGCTGAATCTGCGAAGGTACGTTCTTGCAGGGTAAAAAATGGAGCCAGGGCGGCTAAGCCAATAAAGATAGTTTATATGCCGAGCGCCAGGGAGGGATTGGCGGAGAGGTCAGGGGGCGCGAATTGGCCGGCGGTAAAGCGGGGCCAGGCAGCGGCAGCGATCATGGCGGCGTTGTCAGTGGAGAGGGCCAGAGTAGGAAAAGCGACGTGGAGTCCGCGGCGGGCAGCCTCGGCGGTGAAGCGGGCGCGGAGTTCGCGGTTGGCGGCGACTCCGCCGGTGACGAGGATGCGGGAGGCGGAGAGCGACTCGGCGGCGGCGAAGGTTTTCTTAAGCAGGTCGCCGACGACGGCGTGCTGAAAGCTGGCGATGAGATCGAGGGTAGTGGGATCGCAGGTGGCGAGCGCCTGGTCAATTGTGGGGTGCGCGGGCGCGTCGGGCCCGGTGAAGAGAGCTTCGCGACGGGACTCAGCCTCGGGGCGGAGATTGTGGAGCTCGACGTAGCGCAGGGCTGCGGTTTTGATCCCGGAAAACGAAAAGAGGAAGTGCGGATCGAGCGCGGCGATGGGCGCAGATTTGGCGGCTTTGGTGCGCGCGGGCTTGCCGGCGAGGTGAGCCTTGGTTTTGATCTGGGCGAATGAGAAGGGGACGGCATGCGGGTCACCGTGAGGAGCGAGCGCGTCAATCCATGGGCCGCCGGGATAGCCCAGGCCGAGGAGTTTGGCGACCTTGTCGTAGGCCTCGCCAGCGGCGTCGTCGACGGTGCGGCCGACGAGGGAGTAAGACCAGGTGCCGTTGGTGGGGCGAGCGAGATAGAGGTGAGTGTGTCCGCCGGAGACGACGAGAGCTAGAGCGGGCGCGTCGGGCGCGGGTTGGGCGTCGAGAGAGGACTGTGCAGTCTCTTGCTCGTGGAGTAGGACGGCGTGGATGTGGCCCTCGAGGTGATTGACGGCGATGAGGGGCAGGTTTTGGGCGAAGGCGAGGGCCTTGGCGTAGGTGAGGCCGACGAGCAGGGCTCCGGCCAATCCGGGACCGGAGGTGACGGCGATGGCGTCGAGGTCGGCAAGGGTGACGGCGGCTTCGGCGAGGGCGGCGCGAACGACGGGGACGATGGCGCGGAGATGTTCGCGGCTGGCGAGCTCGGGAACGACGCCGCCGTAGCGGGCGTGGGTCGCGATCTGCGAGGCGACGACGGAGGAGAGGGTGAGGGAGCCGCGCTCGACCACGGCCGCGGCGGTTTCGTCGCAGGAGGATTCGATGCCGAGGATGAGGCCGCGGGAACTCATCCTCTTAGTTTAGCGAGGTGGAGTGGTGGGGATGAGCGATGCGGCGATGGAGAATAGAGACAAGACGATGTTCGACACTTCGCCCCAATTCGAAGCGGCACTGCGGATCATCGAGAGATTGCGCGCGGAGGGTTATGAGGCATATCTCGCGGGGGGATGCGTGCGAGATCTGCTGCTGGGACGCGAGCCAGCGGACTTCGATGTAGCGACGAGCGCGACGCCGGACGTGGTGCTCGCGATGTTTGAGCGAACGATTGCGGTGGGCGCGCAATTTGGGGTGGTGCTTGTCACCACCTGCGGTGGGGCAGACGCGGCTTGCGCCGCAGGAGAGGCGCACGAGAAGCCAAAGTATGCGGCCACCGAAGTGGCGACGTTTCGGTCGGATGGGGTGTATTCGGATGGGCGGCATCCGGACCAGGTTCGCTACACACTGAGCGCGGCCGAGGATGTGCAGCGAAGGGATTTCACAATCAACGGATTGCTGCTGGACGCCCTGCGGGCCGCAGACCTTTGGACGAGACCTGAGGCGTTGCGCGCGGCCGTGATCGATCATGTAGGCGGGCTGGCGGATCTCGATGCGGGCGTGATTCGCGCGATTGGGCGGCCGGAGAAACGGTTTGAAGAAGACCAGCTGCGGCTGTTGCGCGCGGTGCGGTTTGCGGCACGGTTTGGCTTTGCGATCGAGGCGGCGACCCTGGCGGCAATGAAGGCGCTGGCTCCGAAGATCAAAGCAGTGAGCCGCGAGCGGGTGCGCGATGAACTGACAAAGATGTTGACGGAGGGACATGCGCGGCGGGCGTTTGAGCTGCTGGTCGAGACAGGGCTGCTGGAGCAGGTGTTGCCGGAGATCGCGCGGATGAAGGGAGTGGCGCAGCCGCCGCAGTTTCACCCGGAAGGCGACGTGTGGATTCACACGCTGATGCTGCTGGAGCAGCTTGAGCCGGACTGTTCGCCGACGTTGGCGTGGGGTGCGCTGTTGCACGACGTGGGCAAGCCGCCAACGTTTCGCGTGGCACCGGACCGGATCAGATTTGATGGGCACGTGGAGGTGGGCGTGGCGATGGGCGCGGAGATTTGCAGGCGCTTCCGGTTTTCAAATGAGGAGACGCGGCAGATTTTGGCGCTGATCGAGAACCACATGCGGTTTGCCGATGCGCCGCGCATGAAGACGGCGACGCTGAAGCGATTTTTCAGGTTGGAGAGGTTTGACGAGCACCTGGCGCTGCACCGCATGGATTGCATGGCGGCGCATCGCAATCTCGACTTGTGGAACTTTGTGCGCGAGCGTTTTTTCTCGATGGATGAAGAAACGGTTCGGCCAAAACTTCTCATCACGGGACGCGAGCTGATTGCGGCGGGCTATACGCCGGGCGCGCGATTCAAAGAGATGCTGCGAGCGGTGGAAGATGCGCAACTCGAGGGGGCGATCGCGACGGCAGAGGAGGCGATGGCGCTGGTGCGGGAGCGATTCGGCCAGCCGTGACGGAGCGCACTGCCAGCTGTGTGGGGGACTGAGATAAAGAGAGGTGGTCTTCTCGGCGCTGACGGTGAAATAGAGGCGCCTCGATGGCGGTTGGCCGGGGACTGCGCGCAGGATGACAGCAATTTTATTTCCCCGGAAAGTGAGCAGCCATGAATGTCGTTCTCAGCACCGAACCCAGCGTCGACTTCCAGGCGAATTGGAATGATTTGGATTTGCCCGCGCATGTGCGCGAGGTGCTGGGGGGCGCTCCGCTGGTGCAGACGCCGGAGAACCGTTCGCAACTGCTGGACTGGGCGCTGGGGCGTTCGACGGGCACGACGGATTGGCAGCTCGGCAATAGGCACGACCACGGCGTCTACGAGGCGGTCTTTCACGTTCCGGGGCAGGCGCAGGGATTTGGGCGCGTGGTGGAAGCAGTGGTGACCAAGGCGCGCAACGGGCTGGCGATCAATTTTCCGGATCCCGCGATGCGGCGGCGCGATCCGGATGCGATGGTGATTGGCGACGGTCTGCCCACGGACAAGCCGCGTTATGCAGAACGGTTTGGAGAGCCGTTTGAGGCGACGCGCCAGCAAACGCTGGACTGGCTTAAGACGCAGGAGCTGGTGGCGATGCCTTTTTATGCTGGTCCGGATGAGCTGGGCTACGGCTCGCTGCTGGTGGTGCCGCGTCAGGCTGCGTTTTTTGCAGCGGCGCTGGCGGATCTGCAGGGCATGATTCCGCGGAGCAAGGTGCCGGCGGATTTCAAGATCACAGGCGGCGTGCTTTTTGTTGCGCCACCGTTTCGGCACACACATTTTGGCGGACGGCAAGTGGTGGTGCACGATCGCGCGAAGACCCACCAGGAAGTTTTTGCGTACAACCTCTATCCGGGACCGAGCGCAAAGAAGGGCGTGTATTCCATGCTGCTCGACATCGGCGAGCGGGAGGGATGGACGACGAATCATTGCGCGGCGGTGGCGGTGGTTACTCCGTATGAGAACCAGCTCATTCTGATGCATGAAGGTGCGTCGGGCGGCGGCAAGAGCGAGATGACCGAGCACATTCACCGCATGGAAGACGGGCGGCTGCTGATCGGCGAAAACGTAATTACGCACGAGCAGCGGACGCTGAACCTGCCCGAAGCCTGCCATCTGCGGCCGATTGCGGATGACATGGCGTGCGCGCATCCGAAGTTTCAAGGAGCGAGCCGGCGGCTGACCGTGGCCGATGCGGAGAATGCGTGGTTTGTGCGCGTCGATCACATTCACAGCTACGGCACGGCGCCGAATCTTGAGCGGCTGTGCATCGACCCGCCGGAGCCGCTGCTGTTTCTGAACCACTACATCGTGCCGGGCGGCACGTGCCTGACGTGGGAGCACGTGGAGGATGCGCCGGGGAAACTGTGCCCCAATCCGCGGGTGATTTTGCCGCGGAGAATGATTGAGGACATCGCGACGGGGCCGCGCCCGGTGGATGTGCGCAGCTTTGGCGTGCGCTGCCCACCAACGCATCGGGACAGCAAACTCTACGGCATTCTAGCCATGATTCACGTGCTGAGCCCGGCGCTGGCGTGGCTTTGGCGGCTGGTTGCTCCGCGGGGTCACGCGAACCCAAGCATCCAGGAGCCACTGCGTGGCGGCGGGATTTTGGACGAGAGTAACGGCTCTAATCCGAAGATGGCCTCGGAAGGTGTGGGCTCGTATTGGGCCTTTGCCACGGGGCGGCGTGTGGACCAGGCCAACCTGCTGCTGCACCAGATTGTGGCCACGCCGGAGACGCGTTATGTGCTGTTGCCGAACCAATACATTGGCGCGTGGAGGGTGGGCTTTATGGCGGAGTGGATCGCGCGCGAATACCTGGCGCGGCGCGGCAGCGCAAAGTTTGGCCGCGAACAGGTGAGTGAAGCGATGTTCCCGCTGCTGGGGTACATTCCCAACCAATTGCGTGTAGAGGGCTCGATGATTCCGCGGGTGTTTCTGCGCGTCGAGGAACAGATCCAGGGCGGAATGGATGTCTATGAGGAAGGCGCGCGGCAGTGGCGCGAATTCTTTGCGCAGGAGCTCAAGGCGTTTCTCGTGCCGGATCTCGATCCGCTGGGACGGCGCATTATCGAAGCCTGCCTGGATGGCGCACCCCAGGAAGATTATCGGCGCCTGATTCCGCATCCGATGTTCCGCGACGACGAAGAGTAGGGCGCGCGCGAGCGTCTTCACCTTCGACAGCACATGGTTGCTCGAGCAGAACACCAGGCGCGCGCGAGCGGATCGGCCGGGGCGAAGCCGCTTCGCGCGGATTCGCATTCGGCGAATGTCTGGCACAACGAAAACAATCAGCGCGTGCGAATCGCGGAGTGTGGGACGCGGCGGTCAGTGAGGCTATGCTGAACTGAAGCCATGCAGACTGTCCCGCGAAAGTTCGATGCGATTGTGCTGGGCGCGGGCGCGGCGGGGCTGATGTGCGCGGCGGTTGCTGGGCAACGCGGACGACGCGTGGCGCTGCTGGAACACAATGCGCAGCCGGGGCGCAAGATCCTGATCTCGGGCGGCGGGCGCTGCAACTTTACGAACATTTATTGTGAGCCGGACCGGTTCATCTCGGGGAACCCACACTTTGCCAAGTCGGCGCTGGCATTGTATGAGCCGCGGGATTTCATCGAGCTCGTGGATCGCTATGGGATCAAGTGGCACGAGAAGACGCTTGGGCAACTCTTCTGCGATGGGTCGGCGCGGGCCATTCTCGACATGCTGCAGGCCGAGTGCGACAAAGCCGAAGCTGCGGGCGGCTGCGTTGAGCTGGTGCTGAACGCGCGAGAGATCGCGGTGGAGCGAGTTGGCACGGGATTTCGCGTGGCGACGTCACAAGCCGAGTTCGCGGCGGACGCGCTGGTGGTGGCGACGGGGGGATTGTCGATTCCCAAGCTGGGAGCAACGGGGATCGGATACGATCTGGCGCGGCAGTTTGGCTTGCGCATTGTTGCGCCGCGGCCGGCGCTGGTGCCGCTGCTGCTGGGCGGCGAGGAAGCCTCGTGGACCGCGCTTGCAGGCGTGTCAACCGAAGTAGTTGCGGAGGCGGGAGAAGTGATTGCGCAGGCGGGGCGGACGCGGTTTCGCGAAAAATTGCTGGTGACGCATCGCGGATTGAGTGGGCCGGCGGTGCTGCAGGCGTCGAGCTATTGGCGCGCGGGGGAAAGGCTGACAGTGGACTTCGCGCCCGATGCGAATGTGCTGGAGCCGCTGATGGCACGGGGCGCGCGGCGCGATGCGGCGGCGCTCAAGCAGGCGTTGAGAGGTGTATTGCCGCATCGGCTTGCGGCACATCTCGCGGAAGTGGGGACGCCGCAAGGCTGGTCGAATGCGGCGTTGCAGGCTTGCGAGCACAAGCTGCATCATTGGGAATTCAAACCAGTGGGCACGGAGGGATTTGAGAAGGCGGAAGTGACTGCGGGCGGCGTGAACACGGACGATTTGCAAGCGCGCACGATGGAAGCGCGGGCTGTGCCGGGGCTCTTCTTCATTGGAGAGGCCGTGGATGTGACGGGCCATCTGGGCGGATTCAACTTTCAATGGGCGTGGGCATCGGCGGTGGCGGCAGGGCGGGCGCTGTAGTTGGGCGTTGACTATTGCTGCGCGGGCGCGTCACCTGGGATGTCGGCGGGGACGACGGGCTTCGTCGGGGGCGTCAGCACGAATCCCTTGCGCACGAGGGCAAAGCCTTGCTGGGGAAGCTCTGCCTGCAGGAGCTGGCTCTCGGGTCCGGAGAAGAGGTCAGTGGGCGCGCCATTGATGGTCGCGACGAGATGGTGCACCGTGATGGGCTTGCCGTCGAGGGTGCCGTGTTCATCGGCATAGGTCGCGAGGGAAACGGGCGCGACGGAGCCGGCCTGTTTGGGAAGAATGGCCCATAGATCGCGGTTGTTGTGAGTGACGGCGAGAGCCAGCAGGGTTTCGAGAGCGCCGGGATCGAAGTCGGGAAGGAAGACCGCGGCGGCGTGCGCATCGAGGCGCGTGGTGCTGCTGCGGCCGTCGGCGGAAATATTCATAAGCAACTGCGCGGCATCGGGCTTGGCGGTAACGTTGACGGCGGAGTCATTGACGATGGCGCTTAGTTGGACGTGCTGGAGTTCGTTGGCCGAGGAAAGCTGCTCGGACTTGGAGAGCGCGTAGTTGAGGCCCTGCATGTCGACGCGCACCAGCGATGTGGAGTCGTAACCCTGCGGGGCCGCAGTGAACTGGAAGCTGGCAGTGCCGACCTGGGTGCCGTGCTGGCTGACGATGAAGCTGGCCTGCTGCGACCGGGCGGCGGGGACCAAGGCGAGGAGCGAAACAAAGAGGAACAAGGCAATTTTGCGCACGACAATCTCCAACCGTCTATCTATATAGACGTGCGAGCGGGGAGAGAGTTGTAAAGCGCGCCGTTGTTGCGGCTTCGCGCAGTGCAGGATGGGCACGGGCGGACCGCGCTATTCTTTCTCTTTGAGGTTGAATGCCATGACGGAGACTGGGACGCGCCCGCAACTTGCGTATCTGACGACGGTGCTCGACGAACTGCGGGCGAAGGGAACGCACTTTAACCTGCGGGTGCTGGACGATCAGCAGGCGCCGGTGTGCCACTATGACGGGCGCGAAGTGATTAACCTGGCCAGCAACAACTACCTTGGCCTGGCGAACCACCCGAAGCTGATTGAAGCGGCACTGGCGGCGACGCGAACGTTTGGCGTGGGCTCGGGCGCGGTGCGGACGATTGCCGGCACGATGCGCATTCACATGGAACTGGAGGAGAAGATTGCGCGCTTCAAGAATGTCGAGGCGTGCGTGGTGTTCCAGAGCGGCTTTGCGGCTAACGCAGGTACGGTGAGCGCGATCCTGGGCAAAGAAGACTTCATTCTCAGTGACGAACTGAACCACGCCAGCATTATTGATGGGGCGCGGCTTTCGCGGGCGAAGATCAAGGTCTTTCGGCATAAGGACGTTGCGCATTGCGAGGAGCTGCTGCAGGAAATTGCGAATGAGCCGGGGCGCAAGCTGGTGATTACCGACGGCGTCTTCTCAATGGACGGAGACATTGGGCCGGTGGACAAGCTGGCGGCGCTGGCGGAAAAATATGGCGCGATCATGATGGTGGACGATGCGCATGCGTCGGGCGTGCTGGGACGGAACGGGCGCGGGTCGATCGATCACTTTGGCGTGCATGGGCGCGTGGACGTGCAGGTCGGCACGCTATCGAAGGCGATTGGTGCGCTGGGCGGCTATGTGTGCGGATCGAGGGATTTGATCGATTATCTTTACCATCGCGCTCGGCCGTTTTTGTTTTCGACGTCGCATCCGCCGTCGGTGGCAGCGACATGCATCGCGGCATTCGACATTTTGGAGGCGGAGCCGGAGCGGATTGAACGGCTGTGGAGCAATACGCGTTATTTCCAAGGCGAACTGCGGAAGGCGGGATTCAATATTGGCGGGGTGACGACGCCGGCGACGGAGACGCCGATCACGCCGGTGATTGTGGGCGAGGGACGTACGGCGATGGAGCTGAGCCGCGCACTGTTTGACGAAGGTGTGATGGGCACGGGGATTGCGTTTCCGACGGTGCCGGAAGGCAAGGCGCGGATTCGGCTGATCCTGACCAGCGAGCACACACGGGCGCAACTGGATCGCGCGCTGGAGACGCTGCAACGGGTGGCGAAGCGGATGGGGATCGCATGATCGCTCATCTGCGCGGCAAGTTGATCTTCAAGCAGCCCGGCCAGGCCATTCTCGATGCGGGCGGAGTTGGATACGACGTGGCCATCAGTGTGCCTACATTTACCGCGCTGCCGTCGGTGGGCGCGGAGGCCGCGCTGCACATTCACACGCAGGTAAGCGATTCGCAAATTGCGCTGTTCGGGTTTCTGGAGAGCGAAGAGAAGCGGCTGTTTGAGCGGCTGATCACAGTGAGCGGAGTCGGTCCGAAGCTGGCGATCAAGATGCTGAGCGGATTGTCGAGCGAGCGGACGGTGCAGGCGATTCGCGCGCAGGATCATGCGCAGTTGACGCGCATTCCCGGAGTGGGCAAGAAGCTGGCCGAGCGCCTTGTGGTGGAGCTGAAAGACAAGCTCGACGATTTTGCCGTTGCGCCAACGCCGTCGGCGGTGCAGGGAGCGGCGGTGGACGATGTGCTCTCGGCGCTGGTGAATCTTGGGTATCAGCGACCGGCGGCAGAGAAGGCGATCGAGCAGGCCGTGGCGAAAGACAAGGCACTGGCCGCGGATTTTGATGGGCTGTTTCGCGGGGCGTTGAAGCTCATTCGCTGAATGCTGCGCGAATTGTCGATTTCCTCAGAAAAGATCGGCTTTGCACAGAGCCGCACCGGCATGCAGTGGCGACAAATGCACTAGACTTGGCTCGTATGCCACGCGCAACCAAGGCCGCCGCAAAAAAGACAGCATCCAAATCTGATGTTCCCGCAACGATTGTTCCTTACTTTTCTCCGGCGGCGCTGACGTTTTTGCGCAACCTGGCAAAGCACAACGATCGAGATTGGTTTCAGCCGCGCAAGGCTGAGTTTGACGCACTGCTGCGCGAGCCGATGCTGGCGGCGGTTCGCAAGATCACCGACGCGATGCTGGATTTTGCGCCGAGCCACGTGCGGCCGGCGGAGAAGAGCCTGTTCAGGATTTATCGCGACACGCGCTTCTCGAACGACAAGCGACCCTATAAAACCCATGTGGCGGCGTGGTGGTCGCACCAGGGATTGGAGAAGACGTCGGGCGCGGGCTACTACTTTCACATCAGCGCGAAGGAAGTGATTATTGCGGCCGGAGCCTACATGCCGGAGAAGGATCAGCTCGCGGCGATTCGCCACTGGCTGCTGGATCATCATGCCGAGTTCAGGAAGCTGCTGCGCAGCGCAGCCCTTCGCAGGACATTCACTGAGTTTGAGGGGAATGCGCTGACGCGGCAGCCCAAGGGCTTTCCCAGCGAGCATGCGGGGATGGATCTGATCAAGTGCCGGCAGTGGGGGCTTGCGGCGACGCTGCCGGCGAGCGCGGCGACGAAGCCCGATCTCGCCGAAACGGTGATTCGCCACTTCAAGCTGGCGGCGCCGGTGGTGGATGCGCTGAACACGCCAATTGCGGCGGCACTGAAGCCGAAGAAGACGGTGCTTTTCGGATTGCGGTAAGGCGGACCCGGCGAGGCGTTTTCAGCCGCATCTGGCGCGGGTTTGGCGCGGCCATGAGCGCAAAAACAGGCAATTTTCGGCCAAAATAGGTAAAAATAGCAAAAAACCCTAAGAAAACTGTGGAGATCACTTGAATTTCATTGACTTTGCCTACCCTGAGGCCGCATTGTTTGGAACGACAGGGGTTCTGAAGAACCCGCATGAACACAGGGGTTTCGTGCAAATGTTGCCTCGCGGTGTTTCTGGATTGACGCACCCGGTTGAGCTCGTTAACAACCGTCGCACGCTTCACCTCATGGACGAAGAAGTTCCCGTGAGGCCCCCAGCTTCGACATTTGTGTCGACTGGAAGCGGGCGGCTCTGGGGCAAAGTGATTCTGGAAACGCAATTGGTCGCACTCCCTGTATGCGGTGCTAAAGGCTTCTTTGAAACAGCGAGAGACGCCGAGGCAACGGAAACCCAGGCAACAATCGGCTGCCCGAGGGCATGCCAAGAAGGAGAACATCAAATGGCAACTGGACTGACGAAGACTGCTCTCACCCGGCAATTGGCTGAGAAGCTCGAATTAACCAATAAGCAATCCGCGGCTTTTCTTGATCTGCTGGCAGAAACGGCCATCAAGGAGACCAAGAAGAACGGCGTATTTGTGATTCCCGGCATCGGCCGCCTGGTAAAAGCAGAACGCAAAGCCCGCATGGGCCGCAATCCTCAGACCGGCGAAGCCATCAAGATCAAGGCCAAGACCGTGGTCAAGTTCCGCGTGGCCAAGTCTGCCAAGGACACCATCGCCCCCCCCAAGAAGTAGTAGCCGTTCCCATGCAAGCCAAAGAGAAGGGTCTTCGGGCCCTTCTCTTTTTTATTGCGTAGCGGTGCGGCGGTAATTCTCGAATCGCAATTTTCCGCATACCGGGAGCGCGCTCCAACATCAAACCAACGTGGAAAGCTCAAGAGCGGTTTCTCAAGGCCAACCGGCCGCCATTAGTTCTGTGATCGTGTTGCTACGGCTGGAGGGTCTGGCGGTCGCGGCAGCTTCGGCTGTCTTTTATGCGCGCACTGGCGCCAGTTGGTGGCTGTTTGCTGCGCTGTGGCTGGTGCCCGACTTCTCCATGCTGGGGTATCTGCGGAGCCCATGCTGGGGCGCGCGGATTTATAACGCAATTCACTCCTATGTGCTGCCTGCGGCGCTGGGGCTGTCGGCGCTATTGGTGCACGCGCACGCGTTGCTGCCAATCGCGCTGATCTGGGCAAACCACATTGGCGTGGACCGACTGCTGGGCTATGGCCTGAAGTATGCGGACGGATTCGGATCAACGCACCTGGGACGGCTGGGGAAAAAGCGCGAAGCTACTGAGGCGGCTTAGAGCTGACAAGCACGGCCGGCGTGAGGGCGCGGACGACCAGGGACAAGCCGAAGCTGATGAGGACGACGCGCTCCATGAGGCGGTTGTCGTAGGTCCACGAGCAAAACGCGAGCGCCACAAAAACGCCGATCGGGGTCAGCTCAGAGAGCACGGCGCGCAGCCATTGCGGCTTGTTGCGGGCTTGAGGCAGCGCAGTGCGAATGCGGGGAACGAGACGCGGAACAGCGCGCAGATAATCCAGGTAGGGCTCGCCGAGCTGGATTTTGAGAAAGGCTTCTTCGCCGAGGACCAGGCGGGCGAGAAAAATGGTGAGCAGCGTAAGAGAGATCAGCGCACCGGTGGGCGGCATCATAAAGCTCAAGGCGGCCACCATTCCCCAGAGCCCTAGATAGAGCGGATTGCGTACGTAGCGATAGGGTCCGTCGGCGACAACGGCACCGGCTTTCATTTGGGAGCTGATGACCGTTGCGGGGCCAAGATAGGCCGTGCCCCAGATGCGCAAAGCCGCTGCCTTGGCTGCGATGAGCGCGCCAATGACGATGACCACAGGGGTAGCGACGGTGAAGCGGAGCAGGCCGGTGCGACTCACTTCGAGGGCCAGCCACTCCAGCGTGGAGATGCGGCTGCCGATGCCCCACGTCTCGATCCACGGCGCCCAGAACCCGAGAAGAATGATGGCCGCGTTGATCGGCATTCGCAGACGAAACTCGATCGCACTAGAGCGCATGCACGGGGTCTCCGTTTGGGAGTGTAGCATTGGCTCGCGGGCAGGCCTGACATGGATCAGTCGCCGCGCAGGGCCTCACAGGGATCGACGGCAGCGGCGCGGTGAGCGGGGATAATAGGGCGGTCATTTGGGTTGTGGGCGAACGGTCCGCTGAGGCGCTGACTTTAATAAATCAGTTTGAGTGAGAACTGAATCTGGCGCGAATTGCCGGCGGTTTTGCTGATTTCGCCGAAACCCGATCCGTTGAGAATATTCGCCGGCAGGCCCATGGTGACGATGTTGAAGAGGTTGAAGAACTCGGAACGGAACTGCAGGTCCATGCGTTCGGCTCCGCTTTTACGCTGGCCGAACGGCGTGTCTTTGATGAGGGCGAAGTCGAAGTTATAAAATGCCGGACCGCGAAAAGTATTGCGGCCAAGTGTGCCGAAGCGGCCCTGATTGGGGCCACTTCCACCGGGAATCTGGATGGGGATGTTGAAGAACGCTGCGGCGTTGTTTACACCTTCACCAAAATAGTCATCGCGATTGGAGCGAGCCGTGGAGAGATTTGGCTTGGCGATCTGGTCGGGGCGATCCACGCCGTTGGAGCCGTATCCGGTTTGTTGGATCCCGGAATACACGGTAAATGGTGAGCCGGAGCTGATGCTGGAGATGCTGAGCAACTCCCAGCCATAGGTGATTTTCCTGCTGACCGGGCGCAGGAAGTCTGCGCTTTCAAGATGCAAATCCTGTGCAAGGCTCAGGCCGAATCCGTGGGTCACATCGAAGGAAGACGGACCTTTCTCGGCGTGGGTATCGAATGGATTCTGAGCAAAAGGAATGTTGACGGCCCCGGTTGAACCAGTGCCTCCGACGACCTGGCTTGTGTCGTCGATCGACTTACTCCAGGTATAACTTGCCTGGACACCGGGACCACCATGACCTACAGTGCCTGAGATTGACGTTTGCAGGGCGTGATAAGTCGAGTGCGCCGTGGCAGTAATGATGTTCTCAACGCCAAACCCGCCGGTAACATTGCCGCTGCTATCGAAGTCCGTGTAGGGCGCAAAGCCTGGGCTTGCACCAGGGTAGGCGTTGGGGAAACTGGTGCGCGGCAGCTTTTCGCTGGTGGTGCCCACATAGCTTGCGTCAGCGGTAAGATTGCCGACCTTCTGTTCGAGCCCGGTCGTCCAGGTGATAAGCGTAGCGTTGCCAAAGGAGCGATCAATTCCACTGAGATTCAAAGCGCTCACCACACTGCTCGAAGTGAGCGAAGCGATGTCCTTCTCATACCGGTCGACGTCCATGACCGTGTTGGGCGCAACGGTGGTGGTTTTACCAGAGGCGAAGATGTTCGTGCCTTGCGGCGTGTAGGTCTGCGGTAGCTCGCCTGGAGTGATCTGGTATCCGTAACTAATGGGTGCAGTAGAGGAAGAAACGCGACGCGGATAGACAACAAAGGGAGTAGAGCCGGTGAGGAAGTTATCCTGCCAGATATTCGGCTCGATGACAGTGATAGCGGCTCCGGCGTGCACCTGTAACTTGCTGGTAACTTCCCATGCCGCCTGCACACGCGGGGCGAAACCATTCTTATTGGTCTGATAAGCGGGCTGCGGGTTCACGACGAATTCCTGCGCCCCATTTTCGGTTAGAAAGCCAGAGGTGCGGCGCGCTCGTTCTGTGATGGGCGTGTACAACTCCCAACGAAGGCCGTAGTCGAGGGTGAAGCGCGACGTGATTTTCCATGTGTCCTGCGCCCAGAGACTGAAGTTGCTGCGGTTGATGGCGGCCGGACCGATGTGTGAACCATTGGAAAAATATGGAGGCGCGATGGCAACGGTGTAGACGAAGGGGCTGCCGGAGAGAAATGCCGAAACGGTATCAGGGAGCGGATCGCCCACCGCGACGTCGTGCATGCCGCTCGCTGAGGGAATCGCTTCCGTTGCGTAGGCCGTGCCGCCGCCAAAATCGTATTCGCCGTTGGGGCTCATTCCAAAGTAGGTGGTATCGCGGTTGAGTCTGGCTTCGAATCCAGCTTTCAGCACATGCCGGTGGGCAGTGAAGGCTACAGTCTGAGTGCCCTGGAACAGGTTTCCATACGCCTGCATTACCGATCCACCGGCGCTGTTGAACGCTTCAAATGAGCCGTCGTTGAATTTCACCGCGGGGTCAGAGTAGTCGCTGGTGGGAAAGCCGGGTGTGGAACGAATGATGCCGATGAGCGACTCGAAAACCAGATGCGGCGACTGGGTGCGGGTGTAGGTGCCGACAACGTTTCGTTGGCGATCAATGTATTGCACGCCGAAGGCAGGGTCGACGGCAGTCTGATCGGGGTTCGTCGTGGGGCCAGTGAGGTTGTCCATCGTGAAGCGCGCGAAGAATTGATCTTTTGGCGAGAAGCTATGGTCAATGCGCAGTGAGAATTGATCGGCGTCGGTTGCGACCTTCGACGCGGTGGCGTAGGTGCGATTTTGAAATGCGCCCGCCGCATAATTTGGCAGCGGATAGCGCGCAAGAATCGCGGCGATGCTGGGATCGACGGGAACCGTGAGTGTATCGGTGGACCCGTCGGGATAGGTGACCGTATCGATGCCCTGGCGCTCGGCGGCCGTAGGCACCGGCATGACCTGCGTGGTGCCAAGCACCTGGCGAAATCCCTGATACTCGGTGAAGTAGAAGGTGCGCTTGCGGCCGTCATAGACGTGGGGAAGATAAACCGGTCCACCGTTGGTAAAGCCGAACTCGTTGCGGCGAAACGGAGGAATGCGTCCGGGATAAGCGGGCGTGGCGTAATCAAAGTAATTGCGTGCATCGAATGCGGAGTTGCGAACGAATTCGAACACCGAGCCGTGAAAACCGCTGGCGCCGGATCGCGTGTGGATGTCGGTGAAGCCCGATGCGCCGCGGCCGATCTCAGCCGGCATCCAGCCGGAGCTTGAATCGATGCCCTCGACCGCATCGACATTGAAATTTGAAAATGTCGACCCGCCCATTTCGGGGTCGCTGATGTCGGCGCCGTCCATGGCAAAGGTGGCCTCAACGCCGCGTTGACCATTGATTGCGAATTGAGCAGTGAAGTTAGTGGCGCCATTGGCGTCGGTCATAGTGCCGGCGGCCAGCAGCAGGAGCGAGCTGAAGTCGCGCTTGTTCAAGGGGAGCTCGCTGACAGCCTCACTCGAGAGTTCCTCGCCCCCGGTCGCCGAGGCCTGCTTGGCAACGAGCGCGTTCACGGTGATTTCGCCGCGGCTTGAGAGCGTTATAACTGGCTGCGATGTCTCGAGTAAAGGAATAATGGGCTGGGCAAATTCAGCTTTACCGGACGCGGTCTCGATCGAGAGCCGGTATTGCCCGAGGGCAAGGCCAGCGAAACGAAAGCGGCCATCGGCGCTGGTGATTTCCTCGACCCTGACGGAGCCGTTGGCTAATATGACTTTTGCGCCGGAGATTGGAGCGCCGGCTGTCGTGCGCAGGACACCCTGCCAAACCGTCTGTGCGGGTTGCTGCGCATGAATCGCTATGGATGCAGCGAACGCGGCGAGCAACACGAAAATGAGTCTCTTAATTACGACGCCCGGCCCAAAGCAGCATGTTGAACAGATCCCGTACAGCTCTTTTTTCACTTGGAATTGACCTTATCTTTTTCTATTGGGGCGAGGGAACATCGTCAGCAAGAATCCGCAGAATTGCCGCTCGCAAGCACAAGGGGATTATACCCGCGCGATGCCTGCTAAAACCTTTTTGCAGGGCACAACGGCGAGGTCGGACGGGAGACGAGCCGAATTGCGCTACGTGCGCCAGGTCGAGGGTGGAGACTGACGAATCGACGCAGCGAATCGCAACCCTACAATAAATACAGTTCTATGGATCCTATGGAACCGAACTCGACCGCAGCGGTGGCGGCTGTTGATACGATCGCGGCCGTCTCCACGCCGCCTGGCCGCGGAGGCATCGGCATCGTGCGCCTCAGCGGCCCGCAGGCCGCGGAGATCGCCGGGCAGCTTGTCAGCCTTCGCCAGCCGCTGGAGCATGCGCGGGCGCGGCTCGCCAAGGCACTCGACGCCAAAGACGGCGAACCCATTGACGAGGCCGTGGTCACTTTTTTCGCGGCGCCCAACTCCTATACCGGCGAAGACCTCGTGGAGATTGCCGCGCACGGATCGCCGGTGGTGCTGGAGCTGCTGCTGCGGGGCGCGCTCGACTCAGGCGCGCGATTGGCAGAGCCGGGCGAGTTTACCGAGCGCGCGTTTATGGCAGGCAAACTCGACCTGACCCAGGCCGAGGCAGTGCGCGATCTCATTGAGGCGCAGACGCTGACGCAGGCGCGCCAGGCCGCGAGCCAGATGGGCGGGGCGCTCAGCCGCCGCGTGCAGCCAGTGAAACAGGCGCTCGTCGAGCTGATTGCGCTGCTGGAGGCCGGTATCGATTTTGCCGAAGATGACATCGACGTTGCGCCACAAGTTGAGATTGCACGGCGCATCGCAGAACTGACGCCGCCGTTGTCCGCGCTCGAGGCATCCTTCGCACGCGGACGGGTGGTGCACGACGGCCTGACGCTGGCGATCGTGGGCCGACCCAACGCTGGCAAGAGTTCATTGTTTAATCGCCTTGTGGAGCGTGACCGCGCGATCGTGACCGCAACTCCTGGAACTACGCGCGACCTTGTCACGGAGCGCATCTCGCTTGACGGCATTCCTCTGGAGCTGGTCGACACCGCGGGACTGCGCGAGACGCACGAAGAGATTGAACAGCTCGGCATTGCGCGAAGCCGTGAAGCGCTGGCCGATGCCGCGCTCGTTCTGATTGTGCTCGACGCGACTCAAACGCTGAACGACGAAGAACGTCGTCTGATCGCATCTGTCGAAGACCGGCCCGGGCTGGTGGTGGTAAACAAGTGCGATCTTGCTGCAGGCAAAGACGCCACGAGCAATACGGTTCGCGTCGAGCGCGAGAACACTGGAATGCTGGCCGTGTCAGCGCTCACAGGCGAGGGCATTGGCGCGCTTCGCGAACGGATCGTAGAGCTGGCCACCGGGGGCGCTGCGTCAGAGCCCGGGATGTTAACGAACCTTCGTCAGCAGCAGGCCATCGCTACGACGATCGCCGCACTGGCCGATGGAGCCAAGGCCAACGCCGAAAACATTCCCCACGAGATGATCTTGATTGACCTTTACCGGGCGCTGTGGGCGCTCGATTCGCTGACGGGTCAAACTACGCCGGACGACATCCTCACTCTCATCTTCTCGACCTTCTGCATCGGAAAATAATTGCACCAGGACTCGACCGCATCTTTTCGGGAGCCACACAGGCTTCTCGGTTCGGGAGGATCGTCGCCGAAACGCAACGAATCCGATGCTTAATAAAGGTTCCTTGGAAAGCCGCCGATGGAGGAGTGGGGGCCAAGGAGATCACTATGGCCAAGACAGTATTGGTTGTCGATGACTCCATCACGATGGTGATGAGTTTGAAGACGACGCTCTCCTTGAATGGATTCAAGGCCGAGACCGCCGGCAACGGTGGTGAGGCTTTGGAGAAATTGAAGGCGGGATTAAGGCCGGACCTGATACTGACCGACATCAACATGCCGGTCATGGGCGGAATGGAACTGATCCGCAACGTGCGGGCAATGGCGGGCTTGAAGTTCATCCCGATCCTGACGCTTACAACAGAGAGCGAAGCCGCGAAGCGGAGCGAGGGCAAGCTGGCGGGCGCAACGGGCTGGCTGGTGAAGCCGGTTTCGGGCAACGACCTGGTGGCGGTGATCAGGAAAGTGCTGCCGGGTGCGTAAGACCATGTCATCCGCTGAAATGACGGCGCCAAGTGTCTTGATCTCTGGGCGCGCGTCTGCGATCGGAAACGATGAAAGCGAGATAAGCAAAAATCTCGATGGCCGCTTGCGCCGAGTCAAAGGGAGGTTGCTTGCCCAGATCCTGATCGGAGCCGTGTGCGATGCATCGCTATGGCTGGGACTTCGCCTCTTGTTTGGCGCGCACTTTATTCCTTATCAGATTCGCGTTGCCTTGATCATCCTCGTCGTCGAATTCGTACCCTTGATTCTTGTGGAGTGGAAGAACTGGTTGTCGGCCAGGAGTGCGATCGCCGATATGTGGGCCTTCGGCCACCTGCGGTTCGATCAAATCTCGCACATGCTGACCGTGCGCCAGGCGATTAGAGCGGACGTCGATGATTCCAAACTCTACATTGAGGTGGTTAACGGTCAAATTGGTGACTCGCTCGCTGAATCAGAGCGCGAGGTGGTGGCGGCCATTGAGCAGATAGGCGGACTCATCGGTGAATGCGAAGGTCAAAAAGAGCGCATCGCGCAGTCCGTGGAGAACAGCAGGCGACTGGCCGAGTCAACCCATGCGCGGGTGAACGCAAACAAGGAGTTGATTGCGGCTGTTGAGATGCAATTCCAAATGCAGGTGGAGGAGTTGCGAGCTAACTTTGAGCGGATCCGTCACATGTCCGGCGAAGTGTGCGCTCTGACCCCGCTTATCAAGGTCATCACTTCGATCGCGCAGCAAACCAGTCTGCTGGCTCTGAACGCCGAAATTGAGGCGGCTCGCGCGGGAAGTGCCGGACGGGGCTTTTCAGTCGTGGCCATGGAGGTGCGAAAGCTGGCCGTTCTTTCAACGAATGCGGCGGGAGAAATCTCGAGAAAAATCACCTCCACATGCGGGAAAGTGGAAGGCGAATTGAAGGTCGCGCAAGAGACGCTAATGCGCCATGAGGCAAATGCGTCGATGAACCATCTGGTCAGCGACCTGGATGGGATGCAACGGGAGTTTGCCAGCAATAGTGATTTGCTGCTGGAGGTGATCACTGGGGTGGAGTCGAACTATCGAACGACCGTGGAGCGGCTCTCCGAAGCGTTGGGGCATATTCAGTTCCAGGACGTCATGCGGCAGAGGATGGAACATGTTCAGGAAGCATTGATTGAAATGGGCGAACACATTTTGGCATTGAATGCGCAACCGGAATCCACAGGATCGGACGGGGCTCGCGGCACCACGTTCAAGGAAATGCTCCAAGCGCATCTCTCCCGCTATCGGATGGCCAGCCAGACCGAAACACACATGGCGATATCCGGCGGCGCGGCCAAAAAAAACCATAACGGGCCAGCGATCGAACTGTTTTGAGTCGATTTTGCCGAGCGATCGCCACGCAGCGAAGCGAACTGATTGCCCAAAACGGGCAGCACGTTTGCATATGAGATATCTAATGAATTCGCCGCTCCTTTCTACCCGCGAATTGCACCTCTGTTGCCGATGAACTGGAGTACCGATGGCTTGGCTGCACGATACATGCGGCCTATCGAGCGACAGGCGACGATTCGTCGAAGCGTCGATCAGGCCATCCGTGCTTAGTCAACCGGATTCAGGTTTGCCTGCAACCTGCGAGTGAGGAAACTTTGGGAATCGCATTGAGCCAAGTCGAAGAGGTCAGCCTGATCGAGCTTGATGGGGTCATCGATATTTCCGTTGCGTCGGAATTGAAAGCCGCACTCGTGCTGGCAATCGAAGCCGGCAAACCGATCCGCATTTGCGGCGAGGATGGCGTCGAACTCGATATCACGGCCTATCAGCTACTCTGGGCGGTCACGCGCGATGTAAAACGGGCGGGCCGTGAACTCGCGCTCGGTGGAAAGCTTTCGGAGCCGGTTGAAAGCATGCTGGCGGGTGCAGGATTAATGGAGCTTAAGGCTACTGCATGACCTTCAAGGCAATTGCAGAGGCGAAGTGAATTGGCTCAAGGGCCAGGAAATGAAGCAGGCTTTATGAATCACCCGGTCGCCGCGAACGCCGAGCAGTTCAAACAGAGCTTCCGCGAAGAAGCACGCGAGATTCTAACGGATCTTGAAGCGGCGTTGCTGGAACTGAACGAGAACCGCGGCGACATGGAAGTTGTCAGCCGCATCTTTCGCGGAATGCACACCGTCAAGGGATCGGGCGCGATGTTCGGCTTCGAGCGCCTGGCGGCCTTTACCCATAATCTCGAAACTGCCTACGACCTGGTGCGCACCGGGCGCCTGGAACCCAGCGCGAAATTGGTCGATCTTACCCTGGCCGCGCTCGATCAGATGAGCGCCATGCTCAACGAGGGGACGAAGGGCGCGGCGCCAGCCGATCCGGCGGCATGTGACCGGATTCTCAACGACGTTCGCCGTCTGGCCGGCATTGAAGAGAACAAGGGGACGGCAAAGAAGGACGAGCCGGCGCAATTGCAGCCGAGAGCGCCCGGCGGGACGATGCAGACCTGGCAAATCCATTTTGCGCCGGGACCAGAACTGATGCGCAACGGAGCAAATCCGCTGCTGCTGTTGCGCGAGTTGGGCGAATTGGGCAGTCTTTCGATCAGGGCGGTGATGGACGCCGTCCCACCCCTCGCCGAATTGGACTCCGAGCGATGCTACGTGCGGTGGGAGATGGAGCTAACCACCGAAGCGGGACGGGAGGCGATTCGCGATGTCTTCATCTTTGTTGAAGACGTATGCGAGTTGAGCATTGAGCCTGAGACCGAAGCCGCACCGACCGGCGAAGCCGAGATGACGGCACGAGCCCTTGAAGAGCAACGCGGCGACACGGGCGGACGGCGCAACCACGACAAGCCGGACAGCGCTTCAAGTCTTCGCGTTCCGGCGGCCAAACTGGATGAGTTTGTCGATCTGGTGGGCGAGCTGGTGACAGTGCAGGCACGGATGAGCGAGCTTGCCGCCCGCCGCGACGACACCGAGGTGACGGAGGTGTCAGAGGAGATCGAGCGGTTGACCTCGGCGCTGCGCGAGAGCTCGATGAATATCCGCATGATGCCCATTCGCGGCACATTCGAAAAATTTCGCCGCCTGGTGCACGACCTGGCGCGCGACTTGAACAAGAATGTGGAGCTGTCCATCGAGGGCGCGGACACCGAACTCGACAAGACGGTCATCGAGCAGCTCGGCGATCCGCTGATGCACCTTATACGCAACAGCATGGATCACGGAATAGAGCCGGCCGACATTCGAGCCTCGTGCGGGAAGCCGCCGGCGGCGAACATTCGGCTCTCGGCGCGGCATTCCGGAGCCAGCGTGCTGGTGTCGGTGACCGACGACGGCCAAGGGATCGATGCAGATGCCGTGCGCCGTCGCGCAGTTGAGAGAGGCCTTATCTCGGCCAACGCCGAGCTGACCGAGAGCCAGATCTTCGGCCTTCTCTTTCAACCGGGATTTTCGACAGCCAAAGTGATCACGGATGTCTCCGGCCGCGGAGTCGGCATGGATGTGGTCCGGCAGCGCGTTGAGAGCCTGCGAGGGGCCGTCGAGGTCGCGAGCAAACCGGGAGAGGGGACCAGCGTTACCCTGCGCCTGCCCCTGACCATGGCCATCATCGACGGGCTGCTGGTGGCCGTGGGCGACTCCTGTTTCGTACTTCCGCTGGCGTCGACGCTCGAATGCGTCGAGCTGACGCGGGACGACATTGCGCGCGCCAACGGCAAACATATTGCCAACGTTCGCGGGCAAATCATTCCTTACATCCGGCTACGCGAGCACTTCGACGTCCGATCAAGTCCGCCGGAGATTGAACAGATCATGCTGGTCGAAACGGGCGAAGGCAGGTTTGGATTTGTAGTGGACCAGGTGCTGGGCAACTGTCAGACAGTGATTAAGAGCCTGGGGCGCTTCTACCGGCATGTGCAGGCAGTTTCCGGCGCCACAATTCTGGGCAACGGAACGGTGGCACTGATTCTCGACCCCGAGCGACTGGCGCAGGACGCGGTGCGTACCGCCGAACGCGACCAGCGTGGACATCCGGTGGGGGTCATGGGAAACGGCCGGACCAGGGACGGAACGAATGTGAATGTATTGCAGGCTTCTTCGGCGTTGGAGAGAATTCCGGCGCCTGTCCAATAACGAATCAACCGGCAAGTGTCGTGCTCCTCTCAATCCGGGTCTGTCGGCGAATGGATCGGCGGCCGAACGGATCGAGCGAGGCGCGATGGCAAGCAATAAGGAGCGGCGAATTTCATGTCAACTGCACTTCAAAGCGAAGACCGGAAGCCGAATGGCGCCGGCGATGGAAATGGCGGGAACGGGCATGTGGATCGCGTCCGCGGAGGCGTCAAGGGGCGTCCGGCCGAGGACGACACAATGCTTGTATTACAGGAGATCATGCGGCTGGTGGACGCCTCAAAAGAAGGACGGCTCGCCGAGCGCGGCCGGGCGACCCAGTTCAACGATCTTCATCGCGAGATCATTCAGGGCGTCAACGAGATGCTGGACGCGATACTGCTGCCGATCGGCGAGGGCAACCGCATTCTGGCCCAGATCTCCGGCGGGAAGATCGACGAAATAATCACCCAGACCTACAAGGGCGACCACGAAAAGATGAAGGTCGCGGTCAACAACGTGGCCCAGGTCGTGCAGGCACTTGAAGGAGAGTTAGGCCGCCTGACGGAAGCCTCCAGGGAAGGCCAGCTATCAGACCGCGGCAAACCGGAGCATTTCCAGGGCGCCTACGCGGAGATTGTTCGCGGCGTTAACACGATGCTCGACGCGATTCTTCTTCCCATCGGCGAAGGCAATCGCATCCTTGCCCAGATTTCGAATGGCAAGATCGACGAGTTGATTGCCCAGACCTACAAGGGCGATCACGAAAAGATGAAGCAGGCTATCAACAGCGTCGCCACGGTTCTGCAGGGTTTGCAGAAGGAGATGGCGCGGCTGATTGAGGCGTCGAGAGAAGGGCAGCTCTCCGATCGCGGCAGGCCGGAACAGTTCCAGGGCGCATATGCCGAAATCGTTCGCGGCGTCAACACAATGCTGGACGCGATTCTGCTGCCGATCGGTGAAGGCAACCGCGTTCTGGCCCAGATCTCCGGCGGCAAGATCGACGAAGTGATCACCCAGACCTACAAGGGCGACCACGAAAAGATGAAGGTCGCGATCAACAACGTGGCCATCGTCATCCAGGGCCTGCAGAAAGAGCTGGCGCGGCTGACCGACGCCTCCCATGCCGGCAAGCTGAGTGAGCGGGGGCGTCACGAGCAGTTTAGCGGCGCCTATGCCGACATCGTGCGCGGGGTCAATGCCATTCTTGACGCCGTGATTACGCCGCTGAACGTCTCCGCCAAATATGTGGAGCAAATCAGCAAGGGCGATATTCCGCCGCAGATCACCGACACCTATCACGGCGACTTCAACACTATTAAGAACAATCTGAACACGTTGATCGTGGCCATGAACGATATCACGGCGGCTGCCGAAGAAATCTCCAACGGCAACCTCACCGTATCGCTCCGCGAGCGTTCACCTCAGGACAAGCTGATGCAGGCGCTGTCGTCTATGGTGGACGGCCTCACGCGCACGGTCTCCGACATCCGGTCGATCGCCGGCGAAGTGGCGGCGGCGAGCCAGTCGATCTCGACAGCTTCGATTCAAGTGTCGAAGGGCGCGAGCTCCCAGGCAGCGGCAGCCGAAGAGGCATCTTCGTCGATGGAGGAAATGGTCTCAAACATCAAGCAGAACGCCGACAATGCGCAGCAGACCGACAAGATCGCCAACAAGAGCGCCAAGGATGCTCTGGAAAGCGGCAAGAGCGTGCTGGAGGCGGTTGCGGCCATCAAGGAGATCGCAAACAAGATCTCGATCATCGAGGAGATTGCGCGCCAGACCAACCTGCTGGCACTCAATGCGGCCATCGAGGCGGCGCGTGCCGGCGAGCACGGCAAGGGGTTTGCAGTGGTCGCAGCCGAAGTGCGCAAACTTGCCGAGCGCAGCCAGAAGGCGGCAGGGGAGATCAACCAACTCTCCTCGACCACCCTCAAGGTGTCGGAGAAATCGGGCGAGATGCTGGAAAAACTGGTTCCCGACATCCAGCGCACGGCCGAGCTGGTGCAGGAGATCTCCGCAGCCAGCAAGGAGCAGGACACCGGCGCCGAGCAGATCAACAAAGCTCTGCAGCAGTTGGAGCAGGTGATCCAGCAGAACGCCTCGGCGTCGGAAGAGATGGCTTCGACAACCGAGGAGTTGACGGGCCAGTCCGATCAACTGGTGAGTGCGCTTTCCTTCTTCCGCACCGGCGAAGACGGGCGCAGTATGCAGGCAAGACCTGTCGCGGCCAGGCCAGCCAGCCACTCTTCACCGGCCGGTCAGGGCAACACCGCGAACAGTAAGGGCCCCAGGCCGAGCGGTCACTCCGCATCGGCCGGCACGAGGTCCGCGGCGAAGGGCGGAGTCAATCTCCGGCTCAATGACAAGCACGACGACCTTGACGGGGAGTTCGAGCGCTACTAAACGCTGACCGCACGGGCGAAATTCTGGAACGGTTTCTCTCAGGAGAGCCGTTCCAGCCTCGCCGGAAAGGATATGAAGTATGAGTGTGAACGAAATCACCGAGGCGCGGCAGTATCTCACCTTCAAGCTCGGCAACGAGATTTTCGCCACCGATGTGGCGAAGGTGAGAGAGGTGCTCGACCTCACTACCATTACCGCCATCCCCAGGACGCCCGACTTTATGGCCGGCGTGATCAACCTGCGGGGGAGCGTGGTACCGGTCGTCGATCTCAGGCTGTGCTTTGAGATGTCGAAGACGGTGAGCACGCGCAATACCTGCATCGTGGTTGTTGAGGTGCTGCTCGACAACGAATCGACAGTAATCGGCGCGTTGGCCGACTCTGTCGAGGAAGTGATCGACCTCGAGCCGGATCAGATTCAGCCGGCGCCACGGATTGGAACCCATATCCGCACCGACTTTATCAAGGGAATGGGCAAGCGCGACGCCCAGTTCATCATGATCCTGGACATCGATCGTGTTTTTTCAGCCGAGGAACTGGCTGCGGTGCACGGCCAGGAATCGGGCAAATCTCACCTGGAAGCAGCGGCATAAGAAAGGCATGGGGCGGGGCCAACCCGCCCCACCTCACCATCATGCAGAACCGTGAAGACATCATCTCGGCCCCTGACTACACGCGCCTCCGCACGTTGATTTACGACGAGGCCGGAATCGCGCTTGGCACGGGCAAGAAGATCATGCTCGAGGGCCGGATCAGGCGGCGCCTGAAGGAGCTCGCGATCCCCACTTACCGGGAGTACTGCCACTACTTGTTCTCGGATCGCGGACAGAAAGAGGAACTTGTCCACCTGATCGATGTAGTAACAACCAACAAGACCGACTTCTTTCGCGAACCGAAACATTTTGAATTCCTGACTGACGTCATGCTCCCCGAATACATTCGCGGCGACGCAGCTCGAAGACCGCTGCTGGTGTGGAGCGCGGGTTGTTCGACCGGCGAAGAGCCATACACGCTGGCCATTGTTCTGAGTGAGTTCGCGCTGGCGCATCCCGGATTTTCTTTCAGGATTCTAGCCACCGACATTTCTACCACGGTGCTTGAGAGGGCGAAACTTGGAATCTACTCGACCGAGGTGGTGCGGCCCGTGCCGCAGGCCCTCAGGGCAAAGTACTTCATGCGCGCGCGGGAACCGGGCTCTGACCGCGTGCGAGTCGTGCCGGAGTTGCGCCGTCTCATAGAGTTTCGCCGCCTCAACTTTTTAGACTCCGATTACAACATTTCTGAAAAAGCCGACGCCATCTTCTGCCGCAACGTGATCATTTATTTTGACCGGCCGACGCAGCAGAGCATTCTCACCAAGCTCACACGGCGCCTGACCCCGGCCGGTTATCTTTTCATGGGTCACGCGGAAACGTTGCATGAGTTAGATCTCCCGCTGGACCAGGTGGGGCCTGCTCTGTTCAGGAGGGTCGATGCCGCAATCTGAAGAGGCGGTTCGGGAGATTTATGTGCAGCCCGGTGAATCGCACCTGGTTTCAGAGCCCGCGGTTTTTTCGACGGTGCTCGGTTCCTGCGTGGGAATCACATTTCTGATTCCACGCCTCGGCATTGGGGCGCTTTGTCACCCCATGCTGCCGGGCTATCCCGACCCCAGCCTGGCTTGCTTGAGCATTGACGCTGGCCGTCGCTATGTAGATTTCGCGATTCGCGACATAGCGCGGCAGTTGGATTCTCTCGGGGCAAGGAGGGCTGAGGCAGAAGTGAAGCTATTCGGCGGCGGCGATGTCTTAGCCGCCATTAACGGCTCAGACCGTCCCACCGTGGGGAGGCTCAACAGCGAGGCGGCCTTTGCGATTCTCGAAGACGAGGGGTTTAACGTGCGCGCCTGCCGGCTCCGTGGAACCTCCGGAGTGCACATTCAATTCTCCACCGTTACAGGCGAAGTGGTTGTCCGTCGACTCGAGCACAACTTGGCCAGTCCAGAAACGAATGCGCGCGACAAAGTACATCGATTCGGTGCCCCACAGCAATAAGGGAGAGCCAGCCATGGAGAGCAGATCGAGAATTCGCGTGCTGATCGTGGACGACTCGGCCGTAGTGCGGCAGACGCTCAAGGAGATTCTTTCGTCCGACCCTGAGATCGAAGTAGTTGGAACAGCCGGCGACCCCTTCGCAGCCGCAGAGCACATCGCCGAGCAGGCGCCCGATGTAATCACTCTCGATATCGAGATGCCACGCATGGACGGGCTCACTTTTCTCAAGAAGATCATGAGCCAGCATCCGATCCCGGTGGTGATCTGCTCCAGCCTGGCGGAGGAGGGCGCCCTGAGCACCCTGAAGGCGCTTGAGTACGGCGCCGTCGAGATTATCACCAAACCGAAGCTGGGTACGCGGCAGTTTTTCGAGGAATCGCGTATGGCTCTCTGCCTGGCAGTCAAAGCCGCAGCATCGGCTCGCCTCCGTCCGCTCGGTCCGTCGCATACGGTGGAACCCAAGCTGACCGCAGACGCCGTGCTGTCGCGAGTGACCAATGCGATGGTGGAAACGACCGAGAAGGTTGTTGTAGTGGGTGCATCCACGGGCGGCACTGAGGCGCTTAGAACCCTTTTGGAGGCGCTGCCAGCCGACTCACCAGGGATCGTGATTGTGCAGCATATGCCCGAACTCTTTACCCGCGCCTTTGCCAACCGGCTCGACGGACTCTGCGCCGTCTCTGTCAAAGAAGCCGAAACTAACGACACCGTCATTCGCGGACGAGTGCTCATCGCACCCGGCAATCATCACCTTTTGCTGAAGCGCAGCGGCGCCCGCTACTTTGTCGAAGTCAAAGACGGCCCGCTGGTCTGCCGTCACCGTCCATCCGTCGACGTGCTCTTCCGCTCCGCTGCTCGCTACGCGGGACAAAACGCGGTCGGAGTCATCATGACCGGAATGGGGGACGACGGTGCGCGCGGATTGCTCGAAATGAAAGAGGCGGGCGCCTACACCATCGCCCAGGACGAGGCCACCTGTATTGTCTTCGGCATGCCCAAAGAGGCGATCAAGCTTAATGGAGTCAGCAAAGTGTGTCCGCTCCAGTCCATCTCAAGCGGAATCCTGAATCATTGCCGTTAGGCGTAACATAAGCAACGAATGCATGGCGTTTCGGTTCAGAGCCATTGACTGCGGCGGTTTCAGGATTGCTGTAACCTGAGGCCGCGACAGCTAAGTGGCATTTACTCCACGAGAATGCACGTCAAATTAACCGTGCGATCGGTTGGTCGATTGCCGCAGGGCAAGCGCAGCGGCATTGAAGCCGCACATCCCATGCACTCCGCCGCCGGGAGGCGTCGACGACGAGCAGAGATAGAGACCCCGTGTTCCCGTTGCGTAGTTGCGAAGACTGGGCCGGAACAGGAACTGTCGCAGGGTCGATTCTCCACCACTGATGTCGCCGCCGACGAGATTTGCGTCCATCCGCTCAAGCGACGCGGGCGTCGAGATGTGTCGCGCGAGAACGCAATCGCGAAAGCCTGGCGCAAAGCGCTCGATCTGCGCTTCGATACGGACTGACATGTCAAATGCAGAATCGTTAGGCACATGGCAATAGGCCCACAGCACATGTTTGCCGGCGGGTGCGCGCGCCGGGTCGAAGAGCGATGGCTGTGCGACCAGCACAAACGGCCGCTCGGCGCATTGTCCGCGCGCCACGGTCTCTTCCGCCGCGGCAATTTCTTCGAACCTGTCGCCGAGGTGCACGGTGATGGCTCGGCGACACTCGTGAGCGCGCCATGGAACCGGCTCCGACAACGCGTAGTCAATTTTGAAGACGCCGGGACCGAGCTCAAATTTGTTCACCGCGCGGCGAAAGGCGGATGTGACCTGGTCACCCGCCATCGACAACACGGCGCGGGGCGTCGTGTCGCAGAGGATGATCGAATCGTCGGTGTTGAGATCGCTGAAAGCACGTGCATCAATCAGCGAATTCACGTGCAGCGCGCCGCCCAAGCTTTCGAAGTGCGACACCAGGGCACGGGTGATTGCCGCCGAGCCGCCGCTCGGAATGGGCCAGCCCACTGCGTGCGCCGCGGCCCCTAGAACCAACCCGATCGCCGCGCTCAGCGGCCGATCAAAGCTCATGAAGGAGTGAGCGGCGAGGCCGGCGAACAGCGCACGGGCGCGAACACCTCTGAAGTGATTGTCTGCCAGTAATCGTGCTGACTGAAACGCGCTCATGCCGAAACGCGCCATGCGCAGCGGGTGATGAGGGACTCGCAAAAGCGGACTCATTGCGTCGGCGATGAAGTCGTCCCAATGCGCAACGATGGGCTGCATGAGATGTTGCCAGGGCTTGCCGTCTAAGGCTAATTCACGCGCTGTGTCGGCAAGGCTTTGCTCAAGCATCACCGCTGTACCATCGTCGAGCGGATGCGCGAGTGGCGCGTCGCCCTGGATCCATTGCAATCCATGCCGGGCCAGAGGAAGCGTGTTGAAGAACGGCGATCCAGCCGCCATGGGGAGCACGGCTGAACCGAAGTCGTGGAGGAACCCGGGCAAGGTCAACGGCATGGTGCGCGCTGCACCGCCGGGCTCGGCTTGGGCTTCATACACGTCGACAGACAATCCCGCTTGCGCCAGCACGATGGCTGCGGCCAGTCCGTTCGGTCCCGCTCCGATTACGTGCGCGCGTGTCATGCTGTCATCCTATGCGATCAATCATGCGGTGCGATCTCATCAGGCCATTGCACCACCGCGACTCGCCCGTCGGGCGCCCTTGTCAGCACGGGCGCATACACGCCCAGCCATTGGCGACGCCACCAATTGCCAGTGCGCCGCTTGTCATCCATTGAGGTGAACCAATACTGCCACAACACGGCGCGCACATATTTTGGCGGCGCCTGCGGGAATGGATTGTTCTTGAACAGAGCGAGCACGTCGGCATCATTTGACAGCAGGCGCTCTTCTGTCAGGGGGACGAGATTGTCATCGCGCCAGCTGCCCAGCGATGCAAACCACAAATTCCACTCGAAGCGGGGCTGAAAAGGCGCATAGATGCGCGGCGCTTCGTTGAGGGCCTGCGGCTTGTTGCGGAATGGATACGCTGTCCAGTTCTCGCCATCATTCGAACCCTGGAACTCGATCTCGTAGCGGCCACGCGTCATGATGGCAAACAGTCCATATTGATTGGCAATGCGAAATGGCTCCAGCGCGGAGATGGGCGCGGTCGGCAGCGGAAGGTTGTGAAATGGAATTCCGATCATCTCCACTGTCGTGTCGTAGGCGGCCCAGGTCAGCAAGACTGCGGTGATTGCAAGGCCGACGGCGCCGAAATGACGACGAACCTTGTGCTGATTGCCAGCGTGCGCTCGATCGGTGTTGAAAGCGGGTTCCTTGGAGTCGGCACCGCCAGTGAGGATTGAAAGCGGCTTCTCTTCGCGCGGTTCTTCGCTTGCAATGGTCTTCGCCTCGATCGGCCGAAAGCGTCGGGGAACGAGCCACAACAGCGCCTTGTCATCGAGCAAAAGAAATCCGAGAGACAGCACCAGATAATTGAGAAAGGTGTAATTCGCAGTGAGGATCACGCCGATCTCCCACGGCGTCACGAGGAAAAAGCAGATGAGCCGCACACGCCGCGGAAAGAAGAGCATTAAGACAACGCCCAACTCCATCGCAAGCGTGCCGGCCGCAGACGCCGCGTGAAACCAGTGGGGTAGATGTTCGGTGTACCATCCGATCCATGTGGGCAGCGGCCCGTTCTGGTAGTACTCGTCCATCGCAGTCAAGTGACGCCACTCCTCGTCGCCGCTAAGCAGCTTGACCATGCCCGACTCGAAGTAGATGCGGAACCACTCCCACTGCAGCAGGAACAAGCTCGCGCGCGATGGCGGCTGGTTGACGGCCCAGCCCGGCAGGAGTCCCCGGGGCGCGAAAAACAGTGCGAGAAAGCCAGCCTCGAGCAGCATGCCATCCGACTGGTAATTTGAGAATTCGCCGGAGGCAGTGACGAACGAAAGGAAACACAGGAAGCAGACAAAGAAGCTGAGGCGCGGCCAGAGATTCAGGAAGGCGAGGATCGACGCGGCGATTCCGATCCATGTAACCGCCATGAGGATCGCCGAACTGGAGGAGATCCAGAAGAGCGAGGGCGCGAACCAATAGCGCTCTGCAGGGAGCGACTGCGCGACCGCCGCGAGATATTGCTGCGCAGGTTCAATGCCGTCGGGCCCGATGAGCCCCTTGATCTGAAAGAGCAGCGAATAGAACGCGGAGAAGTAGATGGCAGCCAGCGCGCGCAGAAAGATCCAACGCGGAATGAGGCGATCTGACGGGCCGCGGTAGCCCGAAAACAGCCATTGAATCACATTGCTCGGTGTGCGCTGCATGGTGTGTGAACCAGAATAGCTCTCACACGAGATTGGATGCCGGCAAAGATGAAATGTGACTATGCAACGACGTGCTCGCCGGCCGCCTCCATCAGGATGCAGAACGCCTGGCCCTCAGTCGAAATGCCGGGCCGGTCGAAATTGGGCGCGCTGCACACTCCCTGAACGAAACCATCCGCATCCATTTTCGCGCGCGCGGCAGTGCGCATCCCATCAGCATGAGCCCGGTAAGTCGCGGGCAGCCAACCGCCCTTGACCCCCGTGTAGATTGCGAACGCCAGCATCTGGGCGAGGTTTGTCTCGACGAAAGTCGTCGGCTGATCGATGACATTGTGAAACAGGCCGTCGCTGCGTTGATAATGGAGACAGCCATCAACAATTTGCTTCGCGAATTCCGCGAGCCGCGCACGGTCTGCGGTGCGTTCGCGGGGCAGGCTGCCAATCAGCCGCGCCAGTCCAGCGGCCGCCCAGCCATTGCCGCCACCCCAGAAACTCGCATCTTTTAAATGACCTTTGTCTTCGTCCCAAACGTGCGCGAGCAACTGCTTGTCGGGATTCCAAAGGCGCGCGCGGAAGCCGTCAATCTGCTTCAGGGCCTCATCGTAGTCGCCCATCGCCGCGAGAAAAGGCGGCGCTCCATTGAAGCCGTCCGACCACATTTCCGGCGCGTCAAAGACATGATACAAAAAGCCGTCCGCGCTGCGCGGCGCTTTGTGGCGGATCCAAAAAAGCAGCTTGTCGACTGCCTGGCGCATCGATGCGTCGCCCGTCCACTCAGCGGCTTTGGCATAGGCCGCGCCTCCCATCGCCGGGTCTGTAGGGCCGCCGGAAACAACGACCCCCATGCGCCCGTCCGGCGTGGCCTGCACCATGGCAGATCGCGTCAGCAGAATTACGCGTTCGCGATCGCCTGCCACGAACATCGCGTGAGCAAGGATCCCTTGCTCCCAGTCGCGACGCTGCATTGCCAGTGCCGCGGCGGTGGCGCGCAGAATGCGGCGTCTGCTTTCCGGCTCGTCTTTGACCGCCGCGTGCAGCGCTTCATTTTCGGCAGGCGCAATGGCCGCATGGGTGCCCAGGACCACTGCAGCCTGCATAAAAGACCGTCGATTCATTCGTTCACCGTGCAATGCGCGATCAATTACTGCGGCGATTGCTTTCCGCTGGTCAGATCGCGAATAACCTCCACCTCGTAGGCGCGATAAGGCGTGCCATCGGGATGAAATATGTCGTGTTGCCAGACCGCGGGCTGCTCGTTCACATAGGGCCGCTGCCACGAGTCCCATGGAATCCAGGTCTGGCTCTTGCCCGCAACCAGGCCCCAGTTGATGGCGCCAACGTGATACTTCTTTGCCAGGGGGAGCACGGTGTCAAACGTGCTGCCGATGTTGCGCGCCATGTATTCAGTGCAAATTAGCGGACGGTGAAACTGCTGCAGCATTTTCACATGCCGCTCAAAGTCCTCGGGCCAGCCGTAATCGTGAAAGCTGATCACGTCAGACTGCTCGATCTGAATCTGCGCCATCGGCGGCATGCGATCGAGCGTGCTCCAGTTCCCATGCCAAATACCGCTGGTGAGCGGCTGCGTGGGTTGCGCTGAGCGCGCCCACGTGAAAACCTGCGGAAGCAGCCCGAGAATGATCTCAACTTTATTCTTCGGCTCGCGCGAACCATAGGATCCGTCGTTCATGTTGTCGGGCTCATTCCACATGTCCCACGCCAAAATGCGCGGATCGTTGGCGAAGGCGCCCACCACGCCTTTCACATATTGCTCGATCTGCGGATACTGGGTGGAGTCGGCGAGAACGTCCGCGCCCGGCGCCTGCACCCAGCCGGAATTGTGCACTCCAGGAATTGGAGGATGCTGCGGACCGAGCCTGGGCATCGGATCCCAACAGGAATCAAAGAGCACGAAGACCGGCCGGATATGATGCCTCGCCGCTATCGTCAGAAACTGGTCGATGCGCTGAGTGAAACCCTTCGGGTCCTGCTTCCATAGCAGGTTGTGTAGGAAGACGCGCATGGTGTTCATGCCGATGGCTTCGGCCCAGCCTAGTTCGCGATCGATCGTCGGCGCATCGAAGGTGTCGGCCTGCCACATCTCCAGCTCGTTGATGGCTGTCGAGGGAAGAAAATCGGCGCCGACTGGCCAAGGCTGCTGAGCATACCAGGTGTTGGCCCGCGCCTCACTCCACCGCTGCTGCGCATGCAAGCGCGCGCAACAAAGAAATAACAGGCCTGCGCAGAAAGCAAATCGGCAAATGCGCAGAATGCCCGGATGACAGCACGATCGCTTCATAATTCCCTTTCCGTGCGAAGCAGAATTCTAATTTGTCCGGGTCAGTTCTGCTGCCTTGGCGCGCTCGGCCGCCGCTTCGTCCGCCCGGCCCTGCCGCTCAAGCGCGATGGCGAGCTGCGCGTGAGGATCGGCAAAAGTCGGATCAGCGGCAATCGACTCCTGGTAGCGCGCAATAGCGTCGGCGATCTGCCCGCGCAGCATAAGCTGATTGCCGGCATTCATAGCAAAGTTGGCACGCTGCCGGCTTACGGCGCCCCGCGCCAGGTCCGCGGCTTCGCGTCGCAGATCCGCAGCCTGGGTGCGCAGATCCTTCATCTGGCTGCGCAGCTCGGTTGCTTTGGGCGCGTCGCCGGCGGCTTCGGCTGCGTCCGCCTCGGCGGCCAGATTGCCCGCCTCCTCCGCGAGTACGCCGGCCAAGGTCACCCGCGGGCCAGGCTGTCCAGGGAGCAGCGGAATCGCCTTGCGGAGCGCATCAGCAGCTTCTGGCAATCGCGAGTCCTGCTTCAAAGTGCTGCCGAGAATGGCCCAGGCATCGCCGCTCTCCGGACGCAGGGCGACGGCTTTGCGCAGCTGCTCCACCGCGTCGTCGAGCCTGCCCATCTGCATCAACAAGATTCCGAGCGTGTAGGGCGGATCTTGCAGGGTCGGGTCCATCTGCCCGGCGCGACTCAGTTCGGCAATCGCCTCGTCATAGCGGTCTTTGAATTTGTAGGCGAGACCGAGGTCGTAGTGAAGTTGCGGATCGCTCGGTGAGAGCGCCATCGCTTTTTGAAAATCTGCAATGGCCTCGTCGAAGGCGGAGAGCTGCACATGGGCCACGCCGAGATCTTTATAGATTGTTGCGTCGTTTGGGCTCTCTGCCAGCGCCCGCCCAAAGCAATCGAGCGCCTCTTTGGCCTTGCCTGTGAGCGTGAGCGCGAGCCCCAGGTTGGTTAGCGCGCCGGAGTTGTGGGGTTCCGCCGTTACGACCTGCTCAAAAAACGGAATCGCCTCCTGCTCGCGGCCGAGCCTCTGCAGGGCCATCGCCATCTGCAATTGCGCATCAAACATTTTCGGATTCAGCTTCAGCGCCTGGGCAAACTCCTGCGCCGCATCTTCGTCGCGGCCCGCGGCAGCCAGCGTGCGGCCATACTCGAGAAGGGCATCCGTATCGGGTGGATCAGACCTTGCTGCGACCTCGAGCATCGACAGTGCGCCGGGTAGATCTTTCTGCTGGCGAAGAAGAACGCCGAGGTGCACCCGCGCGCGAAGGAACGTGCCATCAAGCGCAATTGCGTGTTCGAAGTGGGTGCGTGCCTCGCTCCACCGCTGCTCAAGTGCGTAGAGGGAGCCGATGGCGTCTTCGAGATCCGCGCGCGGCCCGGTCAACTCTTCTTCGGCAGTGAATTGATCGACCGCTGCATCTGACTTACCCGTCGCCGCCAGGGAGCGAGCGTATGTGTCGAAGAAAACTGCATCGCCCGCCGGCTGGCCAGTGGCATGCGCGAGATGCACGGCAGCGTCAAAGTGATCAACTGCGTTGGCTGGCTGCCCGGCCTGCGCGTACGCCAGTGCAAGGTTGCTTTCGATGCCCTCATCTTGCGGCTTGAGCTTGAGCGCCTCACTCAACTCCGCAACTGCCTGGTCAGCCTTGCCGAGCTCCATCATCACGACGCCGAGCGCTTCGTGCCCCTCGGCAATCTGCGGCTCCAGCTTTACAACGTCGGCAAACTTAGACCGGGCCAGCTCGAGGTTGCCGCTCTGCTGCGCCGCATAACCCTCTCGAAATGCCTCATCGGCTTTTTTGAGCTCAGCGGGCTCCTCGACCGTTTGCGACTGTGCCGCCGTAGGATTCGGCGCTGCAAGCAGGAGGAGCAGTATGCCGCCAAGAAATGCCGTTCGGCTCAACCGCATCGCCTACTTCTCCGCCGGCTTCGGGTCGTCGCGATGCTGCAAATCAACCACCGTTTTGAATTCGCGATTGGCTGCATCGAGCTGGCCGGTTGCTTTGTAGGCCTGGCCCAGCAGGTTGTGAGTGATGTAATTGGAAGGATCCATGCGAACCGCGTGATCGAGATAATGCAATGCCTGAATCGGCTGGTTCAGCTTGAGGAATGTCTCGCCCAGCAGAATGTAGGGGCCCGTCGCGTTAGGCTCGAGCAATACAGCGCGGTTGAGAGCCTGCTGCGCGTCGGTGTACTGGCCGCTGCGGACGTATGCATCGCCGAGGCGGTCGTAAAGGTCGGGATTCATCGGATTGATTTTGCGCTCCGCTTCCAGCTCGTGTATCGCGGTTGCCGAGTCTCCGCGCGACAAAGCCACCTCGCCGAGCAGCTCATGCGCGAGAGGCAGATTGGGTTCAAGCGCAAGTGCCTTGGCTGCCTCAACCGCCGATTCGTCGCGCAGTTCGTGGCGCAAAAACATGCGCGCCGCCAGCAGATAAGCCTCGGCTGAGTCCGGAGCAAACCCAAACTGCGCCGCGAAAGCATGGCGGGAGTCGTCGTAGCGCTGCACATCCGCGTAACAGAGCGCCAGAACATAGTCGGGATCAATGTTGGCGCTGACCACCGTCTGGCGGGCTTTTTCAAGCAGAGGAATGGCTTCGGAGATTCGACCCATCCGAAACAGGCTCACGCCGTGCATCTCGACAGATTCGCGATCGCCTGGATCTTCGGCGGTCGCCTTGCTGAATGCTTCGATGGCCTCCGCGAACTGCTCTTTCTGATAAAGGATCACGCCACGAAGCCGCTCCACGCCAGCCAGTTCCGGCGTTTGCCCGGCGAGCTGATCGAGCTGCTGCATTGCCTGATCGAGCCGACCCTTTCCGGCGAGCTCTTTGGCTGACTCGAATGAGACGGTGGAGTCAGTTGCGCCTAGGTTACTCGTCGAACGCGCTTGTGGATTGGTCGCGATGGGGAGTGCTGCGAAGAGAAGGACGGTAACGAAGGCGCGTTGCATGGGTCTGCTGCCTAAAGTCTAGAGCATTCGGAATTGAGATACGAGCATCGGTTGCGCTTGCATTCCGTTGAGCAGCGCGAATCGCGAAAAAAAGAGGGGAGCTTTGAGCTCCCCTCCAGGTTTGTTGCGGCTCCTCAGCGCCTTAGAACTGCACGCGGAGGGAGAATTCAAGCTGGCGCGGCCCGCAGTCTCCGTTGGGCACGCAGCCGTTGGCTTCGCTGTTGATCGGGCCATTTTGGAAAATGTCCCCGTTGTATGGGTTGCCGGCATTGATGTGGTTGAAGACGTTGAATGCATCCATGCGGAACTTCGCCGCCACATTCTCCCAAATGGTGAATGCTTTGGTAACGGCCATGTCCGAACTGAAGAACCTGGGTCCCCAGTAAGTGTTGGCTCCCGCGTTTCCGATGACATCCAATCCCGGGAAGCTGAAGCGGCCACCGGAAGTGGGCTGTGGCGTCCAGAACGACCGAGTATGCGCAACCGGGTCGAACTTCGTCAGGTTGGTGCTCAGATGACCCGTGGCATTGGGCCGGCAGGGAGCCGACGAAGTGCCTGTGTCTTGCGTGCAGGTCTCTGGATTTGCCGTTGTGCCGAAGTTGCTGTAGCTGATGCTGAACGGCAAACCACCCGACCAGTTCATCGTGCCGCTCAATTGGAAGCCACCGATAAGCAGGTCAGTGACCCGGTTGGCATCCGGCATAAACTGCTTGCCCTTGCCAAAGGGCAGATCGTAGCTGCCGTATAGCACGAGTTGCTGATCGCGCACATTGCCGTCCCGTTGATGCACGACAGACTTGTTCCAGGTCGAATACCCGCCCGCCTGGTCAAATGCGCTCGCCCATTGATAGTTGGCCGTGTAAGTTAACCCTTTGGCCATCTGCTGCGTCAGCGTAACCTGAAGTGCGTCAAATTCGGTATTCAGGTCATCGCTGTAGTTGGTGATACTGTTCGTCCAGCCGCACATGCCGGGAGTCAGATAGGGCTCGTTGTAGGGCGCCATAGCCAGCGCCACGGTGCCGATGTAGTTAGGATCCTTGCAGGCTGTTGTGCTTCCGCCATAGTAGCGTTGCAAGAACCATGCGTTGGAGACGCCGCCATCGGGATCGATAATGTTTCCCGTCGCTGCCGGATCGTAGTGCAGGGTTTGTCCGGTCACACTGTATTGCCCGGGCAGGAACAACGCGGCTTCATTCGGGTTGGTATTGTTGTTGTCGCCATCGCCGAGGGTGTGTGTGCCTTTGTTGCCGACATAGGCCACGGTAATGTTCATCGTGGAAGTAATGGCGCGCTGCACCGCCAGGTTCCAGGCGTCGATGGTCGGGAAGCGAAGCGGGTTGGGACGAGCCTTGGGGCTAACCGAATAGCCCTGGGCAGGTAGCAATCCGTTCGATGGCACTGTCGGAAAGACGTTGGCAGGGGGACCTACTGACATATTGAAGGCGGTCCCGGTGTTTCCTGGTTCGGAGATGGCTTGATCGGCCAGGACCGGCAGGTTTTGGGTGACTACATGGCCGAAGATCGAGCCGAAGACGCCCGTATCAAAGCTGCGTCCGTAACCCGCGCGAATGACGGTCTTGTCGTCGAGCTGGTAAGTCGCACCGATACGAGGATCGAACTGCTTCTTCATATCGATGCCCCAGCCCATGTCGGACGGGATGCCGCCAATTCCGGCGACGTGCATGTACCCATCGCTCAGGTTCATCAGCGAACCGTGGCCTACCCCGTTGACAGCCTCGGGGAAGTAGAGCTCCCAGCGGAGTCCGAGGTTGAGCGTGAGTTTGCGGCTCACGCGCCATGTGTCCTGCCCATAGAAGAACGTGCGCTTTTGGAATTCCTTGGCGTTGGTTTCGTCGTATGCCGCATTGCCTACGTAGCGGCCAAACGTGGTCACGTCGCCCAGCATAAAGCTTGCAAAGCCAAGCCCGTCGGTTCCCGCGTTGGAAGTCGGGCCGGTTTTGAAGTCCATCTGCCCGGCGCGATCCGTGTCCGAGGGAACGCGAAGGTTACGAGCGTAGCGAAGGTCGGCGCCGACCTTAACCGTGTGGTTGCCCCAGATCTTCGTCCAGTTGTTGACGATCTGGAACTGATCTTCTCGTTCGGTCAGCGGGCAATTGCAACGGTTAATGCCAAGTCCGCCGCCGATCAGAGATTCATTTGAGGAGTTGTCGCTGCTGGTGAACGGGAAGTGCATGATGAATCCCGGTGCACCCGATGTGAAGTTGTCTCCCAAGTTGATTCCCGGAATGCCCAGCTGCGTGGCAAAATCGACACCCTGATCGAACTTGGTATCGATGATGTTGTAGCGGTAGTAGCCCAGACGGAAATCGGTGAGCAGCTTGGGACTAATGGCAATGTCCATGCCGCCCGCCAAGCTGTCGTTGGCTCCGTTTGAGTTGCCGCCATACGGTGGTGCGCCCAGACCGAAGCCCGGACCGCCGGCCGCGCCGAACATCACCTTGCCGGAAAGCAGATCAGTAAACCTCGAGAAGCGCTCGAAGGCATGCATCTTGTCGTTGATGGTGTAGTCGAGGCGCTCTGTCCATTGATTGCTGTTGAACAAGCCCGTTCCTGTTGCCGCGTAATTGCCCTCGACAAAGCTCGTGCCTGCAGTGACAGGATCGGTGCCGCCGGTGTTGGGTGCAAACGGCTGCATGATCTTCATCAAATTCAGCGCGGGCGTTGAGAGCAGCGAATTTGGAATCGTGTTTGCTGCAAATGCGGCCAGCGTCGCTGGAGATTGATCGCTGGTGTTGTCGTAGATGAGTTGGTTGGACGCCGAGCCTGTGAGAGCCGCTGCATAGTCGCTGAAGTCGCAACCATTGCCGCTCAGGCAAGAACTCATCAGGTTCGCAGTCGGAACAGCATCGGTATTTGAGACACCGACCTTTTGCCGCTGCGCCTCGTAGTTGCCAAAGAAGAAGAATTTATCTTTGATAACCGGTCCACCGATCGATCCGCCAAAGCGGTTCTTCAATCCCGGCGGGATGGCGTTCGGGCCCGGCGGTTCGGTGTAGGGATCACGCGCCAGGTTGGCGTTGCCGGTGCGGAAGTCATAGGCGCTGCCGTGGAAACTGTTGGTCCCGGAACGCGTCTGCGCGGTCACGACCGCCGACACTGCTTTACCTAGCTCAGCGTCAAAATTCTGCGTCGTGATCTTGGTTTCGGTCACCGCATCGAGAGCGGGATTGACAACAATAATGCCAAGGATCGGATCCTGGTTGTCGGTGCCGTCCAGCTCAAAGGCAGTGCCGCCGAATGCCTGGCCGTCCACCTGGATCTGTTGCGAAGCTTGCGGATTCTCATCCGCGGCATGGGACCAGCCCAGCTTCTGGGCGCCCGGCAATAGCAGTTGGAGATTGGTGAAATTCTGGTCGCCGACCGGAAGGCTCGAAACCTGCTGCTGGTCGAAAATTGTGGCTACGTCGGCGCGGTCGGTCTTCAACTCCGGCTGCGAATCGGCGTTCACCTCAATCGTGGTGTTTTCGGCGCCGATCTCCAGCGTGGGGTCGATGCGAGGTGCGGCATCGGCCTCGACTGAGATCCCCTTGGTCTCAAAAACCTTGAAGCCTTTGGCCGAGACTTTGAGATCGTAGACGTCGGGAATGAGGTGAGGGACGCTGTAATCGCCCGACCCGTTCGACACTGCGGTAACGACGGTGCCTTTGGCCTCGTCCTTCACTGTAATTGTCGCGTTTGGAATTGCGGCCCCGGTGGAATCGGTGACAGTGCCGAAGATCGATCCGTAAACCGATTGTGCACTGGCAGGCACGACGAGGAGCATGCTTGCGCAGGCGAAAAACGCCAGCACAAGTGCTGTACGCACAGTTCTGTTCATGCGGTCTCCTGAAAAAGTGATGCCGTGGTTCTTATGTCAACTTGTGGTGAGCTGCCGGCTGGCAGGTTGTGATTTCGGCTAGTCGGCGTGCAAGGCTCCCCCACCGCGTTGGTGGGTTCGCTAAAGTTTCCGGTGCCAGTGCTCTTCTAATAATGCTTGCGAGAGCAAAAAGTGCAGACCCCGGAGCAACTCGAAACAATATCCAATACTCGTTCGGCTGTCAACGTCCAAATCCAACAAAACTCTGGCAGGGCGACCCGGGAAACGCTCTGCTTTCAATGAAAGCCTTTCCATTCGAATGCACTTCCAGCGATCGAATTGCCCGCTGTCCCCCCTGCATCCCAGCGGCCCCGTCTTGCATAAAGCGATTTATCGTATGAGCGCATCGCTAGACCGCGCGATACGGTTGACTCGCCGATCGTTGTGGGACGGGCCCGAATCTCACTTGACACCACATTTCTGCTTTCCTGAACGAATTTGCCCCGAAAAAACGCGCGCCTGGTCATCGTCCTGTGCGAAAAGGAGAATGCGATCCAGGGTGGCCAGCGCAGCCTCCGGCCTTCCTTGCGCGCATTCGACAATCGCCAGATTCATCCCGGCTTTCACTTCGGCGGGGTTGTCCTCAACCACCTGGCTCCACAGTCGAACTGCATCGGCATCGTCGCGCTTTTGGGCTTCAATCAGCGCCAGGTCGCCTGCCGCCAGCGCATCGAACTGGTCGGCTGCGAGCGCCTTGCGGTACTCGCCCGCTGCCTCGTCGACTTGACCGTTGAGCTGCTCGAGAAATCCGAGCTCTGCGTGCATCTCGTGATCGCGCCCGGCATCCGCACTCTGCTGCTCGGCTCTCCGCAGAAATTCCATTGCCCTCACGCCTGCATCGCGATCGCCGCGCGCGGCCATCTGGGCATACGCCAACCCCAGTTCGCGATCGCCTGCCGAGGCCGGGCCAACAGTCACCAGTTCCCCGCGCGTCGCCAGAGGCAGCCGTTCCTGATTCACTCGCTTTCTGATCCAGTGATCGGTCACCTGCTCATGGGCAATGTCATTCGAGGGCGGCCGAGCCATGTGGCACGCAGTGCAGTCCGCATTCTCCGGGTGGTGGCTTTGCGCCATGGGCGCGTGACACTGCAGACAGCGTTGGCGATAAAACTCGACGCGCTCCTCAGGCGCTGGCGACCCGTGCGGATTGTGGCATGTTGTGCAGGTCAGCTTATCGCCGGACTGCTGCTTGCACGCGCTCTTGAGCAGCGCCTCATATTGGCTGGTCGCCCGGCCTCCCGATCCGTTCTCGCTCTTGTGAACAAAGAAGAGCGTGTAGTCGAAAAGACTATCGCCGGGCGTGAATTTCTCAATCTGTTTGCCCAGCTTATCGACCGCTGCCTGACCCTCAAGGTGACAGTTGAGGCACACTGAATCGCGCCGAACCGGTTCGAGCGCATCAATGTTAAGCATGCGCGTTTTGCCGCGCGAGGCAAGGTGCGCGCTTGCGTCGCCGTGACACGCCTCGCAGGTGATTCCACCCTGGGCAAACGGTTCGCCCGCATAACGATTGCGCGCTTCGGGCAGCGACGAAGCGGCGCCCGAGGCGTGGCAATGCAGACAGCCCGGATCGACCGGCAATGTCAGCGGAGCCTCGCGGGCATCAAGGTAGTTGGGCGTCATGTCCCACACTTGCTTCTTCGCATACCAATTGATGGGCGCTTCAAACCAGTAGCCTTGCTGCTGAAACAGGTAGGTTCGACCACGCTTCCCGGAACCTAGGAAGTAGCGGAGCTCTTGCCGGCCATGCAGCGGACGGGCCAGATCGTCGCGTTCATAACTGAGCCAGACACGGTTCGCTTCTTCTGTCACTTTGTAGTGCACACCGGATTTGTCGTGTAGAAAATCCGCCGGGATGAAACCACGATTCGCTGCGCCGCTGGCATTGGCCATCGGCGTGTTGCGATAGCGCTCGTAGATTGCGCTGTGGCAACTCGCACAAGCAGCATTCGGGTCGGCCGCAGGCGCACTCTCGCCGGCAAATAGAAAGATCCCAGGCAGCGCGAAAATCGCGGCAGCCGCAAAACACAACAGAAATCTACCTGCGCTGAGGAAGCTCGGCCGAAACACCCCACAAGCATACCCCGCGTTTCATGCATGTCGCCAAAGGCGTTCAGGATTAAGATGAGAACGGAAGAAATCCGTCCGGGCTCGCCTGCTATGAGCCGCCAGCCCGGTTGCACGGAGCCTGCCGATGCTTCTCGAAGTTTCCCGCGCCGTCTCCTTCTTTCTCAGCATTGTGTCGCTCTACTGGCTGGGCATCAGTGCGTTCTTCGTTCCCGGCACTAACTGGGAGGAGCGGCTGACGCTCGCCCTTCTCAAGCTGGCGGTTGCGACGTGCATGTGCTTCTTCAGCGGAATCTTGTTCTGCTGGCCGTCGCGGAGTGCCGGAAGTGCGAACACGCGGCTCACCGCGACGCTTCCCGTTCAGCTTTTCTTCTGGGCCGTCGCCGGCATTGCGGTGCTCTTTGCCGGCACCTGGTATCTCAGCGATCTGGCGCACCAGGGCTACCCCTACGTGTCGGACCGGCCGAGCTGAGGGCAACTGCGGTGCGGCAGGCGCGGATCGTACAGGAATACAGGGGAAAGTGTCGTTGCTAACTTGGAAATTGGGATGCGGCAACTGGTGGTGCGACTCGGTTTGCGTGCGGCTCGCATACAGCGATACAGGGTTAACGGAAACTGCGATGCGCCCTTTCTCATCCCACCACACGGATGTGGACATGTCGGCGGAAACTGCGGGTTCGGTCATTCTGCCGGCCGTTTTTTGCGCATTGTTAGGCATCGTCCGCTCCTGAAAAGCAAAAGGGCATGGGATTGGCTCCCATGCCCTTGGCTGTTTTTTGACTACTTCTCTATTGTGCGCTAATCGAGATAATTAATACGCAAAATCGATCAACTATTTTGCGATGAAAACAAACGGGTTGCAAACTATTTTTCGAATTGCCTATTGACAAGAATTTGAGGGGCCGGCTGCTAGCTCCTAGCCTCTAGCTTCTAGCGGAATGACGGAGCAACCAGAAGAAGAGAAATCCCATGTCTCCAAAAGCGGGAGGCATGGGCAGGCAATCGTTTTGGAAGGCGGAATTTGGCCGACTCGCCAGGACAGAACAAAATCATGTATGTTGAATCACTGCCCTGAACAACCAGCCAAGGATGGATGCACTACACTGCCCGGGTGATCGATTGCCTCGGAGTGAACGGCGGCCGCGTGACAAGTCGTCGAGTGCGCTGGATCGGCGCCACCGCGGTCTGGGAGGTAAGTGGTCGGGAAGGTAAGAATCGAGCGCGAAACAATCCAAGCACAACACTGCAGAGGAAGGTCGGGATCAATGGTCACCAGACAAGCACAAATCGCAACCGTGGTTATCGCTTTTGCACTTTGCGGGTGCAAGGGCGCATCGACACCCTCGGCGACAGGCGCCGACGCAGCGACAACACCGGCGTCAGGCGCTGGAGACGGGGCCGGCAACGGACCGGCGGCGGGAACGCAGATTGTTTATGTTCAAGACCCGACGCTCAATAACATGAACGCCGTCGCAGTCAAAATTCCAGATGGATGGAAGTTCCAGAGCGTGCTCTTTCAAGGCGGCAACTGCGCCAACCAGCCCTATGCTGTGTGGCGGGCAACCAGCGCAGACGGCCAGAGCGTTTCAGAGTTGATGCCGGCGATGGGGTGGATCTGGGGAACGGGGCCGCAACTCCGCTTTTGGCCGCAACAGGGCTGTCTGCCGCTGAATGGACCGATGACCGCGCAGCAGTTCCTGGTCTACCTGGCGAAGACGATGAATGTGAACTATGTCGCGGATGCTCCGGTTCCGGCGGCAGCGAACGCGGCGGCCCAGAAATATCTGCAGATGGTGGCAGCCAATGCGGCCGCCAACCACAATCAGATTCCGAAGCGAACCAGCGAACTGGCCATGGCGACTGTCAGCTACACAAAAGGGACAACGCCGATGGGGGGAAATCTCTTTGTGGAAGTGGATTGCACGGTGAATCAGATGGCGGGGATGAAGTCGGTGTCGGCAACCGCTGGTCAGGGTGTGCGGATGGTCACCGGCGCTCCGACAACAGTGAATCAATGTGTCGCGGCGGTCGGCTACCTGACTGGCCCGCAAGCCCAGTTTGCCGCTCTGCTGCAGCAATGGATGTCGCAGGGGCTGGGAATGAATGGAGTGATCACGTGGCGCAATGGACAGGCTGCCTGGATCAACGCATGGAGCGATCGGCAGATTGCGACCACGCAAAGAATTACCCAGCAAATGAACGCAGCGGCGGCGGCGCAACGGCAGGCGCAGCAGCAGCAGTTTAACCAGTCGATGGCCATGCAGCAGCAGATGCATAACCAGTTCCTGGCAGGGATGCAGGCGAGCACGAACGCATCGATGGCCAACGCCAATGCAGCCATGAATGCCCGCTCGACGACAGCGTCGGACTGGGTAGATTTTGCGCTTGACCAAAAGACAGTGATGAATACAAACACGGGCCAGGTCTACAAGACTTCAAACCAGACTCCGACAGGCGGAGCCACGCGGCAGGTGCACGGAAACGGGACGCCGTAGCTGCGAAGTGAAATCCATAAGGCCGCTGATTGAGGTTTGTGCTTTCCCACTCATGCGCAAAGAACGCGCATGAATGGGGCACCCGGCTTGAAGTGAGATGGATCGAACGAGAAGTGGGGAACCATCTTGGTGCGGATGGGGAAATCGCGAACAGCAGGTCCTTCACCCCGCTTACCCCACGAACGATTCTCGTTCGCAGGGCCCCAGACGCGCGGGTTTTCAGGATGACAATTCTTAAGAGAAGGGCTGATTCGGGGGCCTAAAGGCCCCCGCTCCCTCCGCAAAGACCACACCAGGTCCCTCGGCTTCGCTTAGCGCATTCACGCTAGACGGGAACGGGCCCCAAGCGTGCTCTGCTCTGGATGACAATTCATAGGACAGGAAAAATGTCAGCGCTTGCGGGCGGGGACGAGGGTTTCGTTTTTGAGGAGCTTGCCGCCTTCTTCGACGACGTAGAGCCGATTGACATCGAGGTCTTTGAGCATGTCGACGGCGCCGGAGGGCCAGCGAATCTCGACCAGGTCGACCTTCTTCGCTTCGCCCAAGCCGAAGTGAATGCGCAGATCGCTGGCTGAGTAGTAGCCGTTGCAGGAGCGGACTTCTTCGATCTGCGTGAGAGGCGCGCCGGGTTTCGCGGTCAGCAATGGCGAGCCGGTTTGCGCCACGACTTTGATACGCGCGCCGATGCCGGTGCGATTGCTTTTGGTGCCAACGACGCGAATCTTGATCCAGCTGCGGTTGAGCGATTGATCGTTGCGCAGCAGTTGGGGAACGGCATTGACGCAGTTGACGACGGCGTCGAGGTCGCCGTCGTTGTCGTAGTCGCCGATGGCAAAGCCGCGGGCCTTGGCGTCGGTGGTGATTCCACTGCCGCCGATCAGGCTCACATCTTCAAACTGTCCGTTGCGGAGATTGCGATAGAGATACTTGCGCTCGGCATAGGAGGCGTCGACCTGGGTTCCGTCGACCTCGGGATAGACGTGACCATTGGCGACGAGGATGTCGAGCCAGCCGTCGTTGTCGATGTCGATGAAGCTGACGCCCCAGCCCAGCAGCCGCGTGTTGATGCCGAGGCCTGCCTGGTAGGTGCGATCGTCGAAGGAGCCATCGCCCAGATTCATATATAAGGAGTCGGTGTCGCCGGCGAAGTTTGTCTTCACAATATCGAGCAGGCCGTCGCGGTTATAGTCGCCGATCGACACGCCCATGCCCGCCTGCGGCTTGCCATCGGGCGAATAGGCCACGCCGGCTTCGATTGCCTGATCCTTGAATGTGCCGTCTTTTTGATTGACGTAGTAGGTCGCCGAGGTGGAATCGTTGGCGACATAGATATTGGGCCAGCCGGTATTGTCGAGGTCGGCCGACGCGCAACTTAGCGCATAGGTGCCGAGGGTTCCGCCCATGCCGGCCTTGTCGCTGACGTCGGTGAAGGTGCCGTCGCCGTTGTTGTGGTAGAGCAGGTTTTTGCCGCCGTCGAGTCCCGGCGGACCGCAGGCGACGACGATGCCTTTATAGGTGCAGTTGGCGTCTTCGGGCAGCGGCGCGGTCTTTATGTCGAAGTCGATGTAGTTGCCGACGAAGAGATCGAGGTGGCCGTCTTTGTCGTAATCAACAAAAGTGCAGCCGGAGTTCCAGCGCAGACGATCCTGCTGCAGGCCCGCCTCTTTTGTAACTTCAGTGAATGTGCCGTTGCCGTTGTTGCGAAACAGTGCGTTCTGCCCGTAGTAACTGACAAAGAGATCGTTCCAGCCATCGTTGTTGTAGTCGCCCACGCAGCAGGCCTGCCCCCAGCCACTGCGGGCGAGACCGGCCTTGAGCGTGACGTCGGTGAATGTGCCGTCGCGATTGTTTTTGAAGAGATGGCAGATGGGCTCGTGGCCTTGGGGAAATCCCTCGAGCCGCCAGCCGTTGACGAGAAAGATATCGAGCCAGTCATCCTGGTCGTAGTCGAAGAAGGCGGCGCCGCAGCCGGTGGTTTCGAGGAGATATTTGTTGCGGTGCTCGCCGCCGAAGATCGTCTCCACGTCGAGGCCGGCCTGCTTTGCTACATCGACAAATTGCACGCCGAGTGGAGTGCCGGCGACCGGCGAGGAAGCGCCTTTGGGAGCGGGACGCGCCGGCGCTGCATAGGACTGACGGGCGCTGCCGTTGGGCTTTTGGGGCGCGGGCTCCTGGCCGGGAGCGGGTCGTGCCAAGCGAAGCACATCTTGCAGGGACAAAACGAGTGCGGTTCTCGAAAGCGATTTCAAAAATCCACGGCGGTTCAGGTCCAAAAAGAGCTCTCCTCAGGTGTGCTGCTGTTGGCAACGGAATCGCCCTGTAAATCCCGAGTATAGCGGCCAGGTCGCAGGACGCGGCCTTGATGGCAGGGCCTGACCGAAGAACGGCGGGGCGGGACCGGATGCATAGGATGCAAAAGGATTGGGTTCTGTGACGTGTAACACTTTTGTTGTAGCACTGTACCGTTTTGGTACAGCTAAGAGCTTAAATCTCTTATAACTACCACTTCAGTTACTCACAAGTAGTTACATCGGACGGCCATATCTGGAAATCAACAGAATTGATTATTGCTTGAGTCACAAGAGTTAGTGCTACACTTCGACCCAATAACTTCCCTATTCGTACGGATTGAAGGGGGCCCCAATGGCAGCAGCACAGGCAAAAATTCTCGATTATTATGAGTTCCTTCAAATCAGTCCCCACGCTGACCACGATACGATTCATCGCGTTTACCGCTTTCTTGCGGCGCGGTTTCATCCGGACAACCCGGAAACCGGCAACGTGGACATGTTTAACATGCTGCGCACGGCCTACGAGGTGCTTTCCGATCCTGCGAAGCGCGCCGAATACGATGGGATCTGCCAGGTAGAACCGCCGCAACGTCCTCCGCTGTCTAACTCCGTGGATTTTATGGATAACCTGGAGGGTGAGCTCAACCGGCGACTTGCTGTGCTTGCGGTGCTTTATTTCCGGCGTCGTGCGAACCCGTTTTCGCCGGAGGTCGGTCTGGCAGAGATTGAGGCGCGCATGGGATTTCCGCGCGATTATCTTGACTTCACCACCTGGTATCTCTCAAAGAAGGGCTATATTACGCGGGCCGATAACTCCGATTTCACCCTCACGGCACAGGGCGTAGACTTTGTCGAGACACAGCGAGCCCAGATTCCCATTCTCAACAAGTTGCTGACCAGCGGCTCGGGGACGGCCGGGCACGGCGACGGACCGATGGCTCTCGATACGCACTCGGCGCAGATGGATTCATATGTCGCGGGGCCGACAATTGTGCTTCCCAATCTGACTTCTCATCACGACAGACAGGTGCAACCAAACGGTCACTCGTCGAACGGACCTTTTACCGAGCGCCGACTCAACTTCCGAGATCGGCGGGTGAGCACGCGCGACCGGCGCGGCAACGGGTTTGACCGGCGTCAGGGCTGAAGCCCTTTTATTTTGCGTTCGGCAACAGGCCGAGCTTTATGAGGCTTTCCGCGCTGGCTACGAGTGCGTCTTCGGCGGAGCGCGGCTTCCAATCGAGAACGCGGCGGGCTTTTTCGTTTGACGCGTTTTTTGTTGTGCCCAGCTCGGGCACAACCTGCCTGACCGACGAGTCGAAGAGCGCGACGGTTCGCACCAGCCAATTGGGGAGTTCTCTGGTGGGCACTCGCTTGCCGGCCGCGCCCATGCGGCGCCGGAGCACTTGCGCAATCGCAATCAGTGACATGAAATCCCCCGCCACCGCGAGGAAGCGTTCGCCGTTGGCTGCCGGGTGAGTCATGGCGCGCAAATGCAGATCAGCCACATCGCGGACGTCCACTACGCCAAACGAGAGGCGCGGACAGCCGGGCATTGAACCGTCCAGCATCTTCTTCACGACGAGAATTGAGGTCGCGTAGTCTGGCCCCAGCAGAGGCCCAAAGACGCCGACCGGATTCACCGTGGCGAACTCCAGGCCGCCGCCTTCGCGCGCAATGAAGTCCCATGCCGCCCGCTCGGCCAGCGTTTTCGATTTCGTATAGGGCATCACACCGGGGCCGTTGGGGTCAGTCCAATCGGCCTCAGTGAAGGGCGCGGTCTGCGGCGGATGGCCATAACCGATGGCGGCGAACGAAGAAGTCTGCACCACACGCTTCACTCCGGCATCGCGCGAAGCACGGAGCACCCTCAATGCACCTTCGCGCGCCGGCACAATCAATTCGTTCTCATCTTTGGGCACGCTGGGCGGGAACGGGGAGGCGACATGGAGGACATAGTCGCTGCCCGCAACGGCCTGGGCCCATCCCGCATCGCTCTCAAGATCGGCGGCAAAGAACGATAGACGGTCGCCGGCGTCGGCGCCTGCCTGGCGCAATTGAGCGCGCACTTCGTCTTCGCGCTTGAGATTGCGTACGGTAGTGCGCACGGTATGACCGGCCGCGAGGAGCTGCAAAATGCAATGACCGCCGATGAAGCCGGAACCGCCTGTGACAAGAACTGTGCTCATTGCCCTTCTTTCATGATGTTGCGTTCATTATCGATTCTAGAGCGAGGCGGTAACGGGCGTTCTCTTGATTTGCGCGCGAGGCCCACGATGCACCATTATGCAGACGGCCACAAAATAATTTCGCCGTATGTCCAAATCGCGATGCTTCGCGCGTCATCCCAGTGCCGGCATCATTTTATGCGGCAAATGTACCGAGGAGGATTCCCATGCAATACATGCTGATGGTTTACGCGGACGAAGCATCGTTTTTGAAGCTGTCTCCCGAGGAGCAGAAACAGGGCGCGGCCGCCTACATGGCGTATGGCGACGCGCTCAAGCAGGCAAACGCGCTGAAGGCATCGGGGCGGCTGCAACCCCGCACGACTGCCACAACGGTTCGGCTTGTCAACGGCAAGCCTCAGGTGCTCGACGGTCCCTTCATCGATACCAAGGAGCAGCTTGGCGGCTACTTCCTGATCGACGTGCCGGATCTCGATGCGGCTCTCGCCTGGGCGGGTCGCTGCCCTGGCGCGGGACATGGAGTGATCGAAGTGCGGCCCATGTGGGACATGGGTTGAACGAATGGAGAGCGGCGAGCAGGCACGCAGCATAGCCGAGGCGGCGGCGCGCCGCAGCTACGGCAAGCTCGTCGCATTTCTTGCAGCACGCACGCGTGACGTGGCGGCCGCGGAAGATGCGCTCTCCGAGGCATTTGCCGCGGCGCTTGCAAACTGGCCCGACAGCGGCTGTCCCGCAAATCCTGAGGCTTGGCTGTTAACCGTGGCTCGGCGCAAACTCATCGACGCGTATCGCTCGGATCATGCTGACCAGTTCGCTGCCGGCGAGCTTGAACGTCTGCTTGCGGCTGCGCCCGTCACCGACGAGATTCCCGACGAGCGGCTGGCCATGATGTTTGCCTGCGCCAATCCTGCCATCGATGCGGCAGTTCGCGCACCGCTGGTTCTGCAGGTTGTGCTGGGCCTCGACGCCAAAGCGATTGCATCTGCGTTTCTGACCTCGCCAGACGCAATGAGCAAGCGCCTGGTTCGCGCAAAGAGCAAGATCCGCGATGCCCAAATTCCCTTTTGTGTGCCTGCACGCGCAGAGCTTGCCGATCGTCTCGATGCGGTGCTGGACGCCATCTACGCCGCCTATTCCGAAGGCTGGACCGATCCGACGGCAACCGATGCGGCGCGCCGGGAACTTGCCGAAGAAGCCATCTTTCTCGCCCGGCTTGTTGCCGAGCTGATGCCGCGGGAGCCGGAAGCGCTCGGGTTGCTCTCGCTGCTGCTGCATACGGAAGCCCGCCGCAGAGCTCGCCGCGCAATCAGGAAAGAACGAACTCAACAACAGGAGTTCGTACCACTCGCCGAACAGGACCCGGCGCAGTGGAACGTCGATCTTATCGATGAAGCGGAGTCGCTGCTCCACCAGGCCAGCGCGCTTGGCTCTCTCGGGCGTTTTCAATTGCAGGCGGCGTTGCAGTCCGCGCATGTTTATCGCAGGCGAACCGGGCGCGACAATTGGACGGACATTGTTGAACTTTATGATGCGCTGCTGGCGCTGACCGGCTCGCCTGTGGTTGCTATCAACCGCGCGGTGGCTCTCGCCGAGCTGCGGGGCGCAGCCGCGGGACTTGAAGCGCTCGACCAAGTCGCTGCTGACGCGCGACTGGCTGAATATCAGCCGTGGTGGGCCGCGCGCGCCGAGTTGCTGGCCCGCATCGGCGCACATGTGGAGGCTCGCAAAGCCTACTCCGTCGCCATTGGTCTCGAACGCGACGACGCAGTGCGGCGCTTTCTGGCTCGACGCCAGGGCGCCTTGCCAAATTGAGCGTTGGATGGCAGCGAATCAAATCTCATTTGAGCTTGCTCGCAGTTCAATTCGTGGCCGCATTCATCGCAGCGTTTCGCCCATTCGTTCTCAGCAAAATTGGGGTTGAAGGTTTAGCATGGTCAACGTCTGAAATTGCACGCGGACCGCTCGATCAGAGGAGAACAGATGGTGACTCGACGAGAGTTTCTCGACACAGTGGCAGTGGGAGCGGCAGGGCTGGCGATCGCTTCGACGGCGAAGAGCTATGGACAGATCATGGGCGCAAACGAGCGGCTTAATTTTGCTGTGATCGGCCTCAACAGCCGCGCTTACGCACATCTCTCCGGTTTGAAAGCCAACCAGGAAGCGGCGCGCATCGCGCACGTTTGCGATGTTGAAACCAACATCATGGCAAAGTTTGCCGCGACCACGGAGAAGCAGCTTGGTTACGCGCCAAAAACCAACCAGGATTTTCGCAAGGTTCTAGAGCTCAAGGAAATCGACGCCATCACGATTGCCACGCCCGACCACTGGCACGCGCCGATGGCGGTCCTCGGGCTGCAGGCCGGCAAACATGTTTACGTTGAGAAGCCGTGCAGCCATAACCCGGCGGAAGGCGCACTGCTTGTGAGAGCGCAACAGAAATACGGCAAGCTGGTGCAGATGGGAACGCAGCAACGCTCGTCGCAATTCACGATCGACGTGGTTGAGAAGATTCGCAATGGGCTGGTGGGGCGAGCCTACTACGCGAAATGCTGGTACAACAACACGCGCAAGTCGATCGGCTATGGCAAGGACGCGCCCGTGCCTGCGACGCTTGACTGGGATCTGTGGCAAGGGCCTGCGCCGCGCCAACCCTATAAGGACAACGTGCAGCCGTACAACTGGCACTGGTTTCGCATCTGGGGCACAGGCGAAACGCTCAATAACGGCACGCATGAGGTGGATGTTTGCCGCTGGGCTCTGGGAGCCGAGTTGCCCAACCGCGTGACGGCATCGGGCGGGCGCTACGCCTACAAGGACGACTGGCAGTTCTACGACACGATCATTACGAACTTTGAATACGACGACAAGATGATCGCGTGGGAATCGACCAGCTCGAACGGCATGCGCTACTTCAATCGCGGGCGGGGCTCGCTGATCGAGGGCACCGAAGGCACGGTGCTGATCGATCGCGACGGGTATGAGATTTATGACTTGAAGGGCAAGAAGACGAGCGAGTTCAAAGTGGGCAGTGAGACTTCGACTGCCGATCTGGTGGGCGCGGATTCCATGACGGACGCACACTTTGCGAACTTCATCGCGGCGATTCGCACGGGAGCGAAGCTGCACGCGCCGGTGGCTGTGGGCAACGTCGCTGTGACGATGCTGCAGCTGTCGAACATCGCATGGTTTGTGAATCGAGAGCTCGATCTCGACCCGGCCGACGGCAAAATCAAAAACGATCCCGAAGCCATGCGGTATTGGGATCGTACATACGAAAAGGGATGGGAACCACGCATATGATGAAGGAATTTTCTCGTCGCACGTTTGTCCGCAAGTCCGCACTCGCTGCTGCTGCGTCGGTCGCTATGCCACGTTTTGCTTCCGCGGGCGTGCAGCCGATCAATCTCGGACATCCTTCGCCGATCCGCCTGGGACTCGCTAGCTACACGTTTCGCAACTTCACACGGGCGCAGATGATCGGGTTTATGAGGGAGCTCGGCATCAACCAGCTCAACGCCAAAGATGTGAAAGATCATCTGCCGATGGATCCCGCAGGGGAAGCCGCGGCGCTGGCTGACTACAAGGCCGCGGGCATCGAAGTCCACGCTGCCGGCGTTGTCTCGTTCACCAAGGACGACGATGACGACATCCGCGCGAAATTTGAATATGCCAAGCGCGCCGGGCTCAAAGTGCTGGTCGCCGGCGATCCCGCGCCAACGACGCTGCCGCGCATCGAGAAGTTCGTAAGGGAATACGATATTCGCTTCGCCATCCACAACCACGGGCCGGAAGACAAGATCTGGCCAGGGCCGATTCAGGTCTACCAGGCTGTCAAAGAAATGGATCCGCGCATGGGCTGCTGCATTGACGTGGGGCACGCGGCACGCGCCGGCACCGACATTCCGGCGGCGATTCGCACGATTGGCGCACGCGTTTTCAACGTGCATATGAAGGACCTGACTAACTTCAGTGAGAAGGAAAGCCAAGTCGCCGTCGGAGAAGGCTATCTGCCGATCGCCGATATCTTTCTTGCGCTCGCATACAATCGCTATCCGGGCTGGGTCGACCTTGAATACGAAATCAAACCGGAAGATCCGCTACCCGGTGTCGCAGAGAGCTACACCTTTATGCGCGGCGTGATCGCAGGGATGGGCTACAACTGGCACGAAACAAAATTGCCATAGAAGCCGCGCCCTTCGCGCCGTTCTGTTGTTGCGGCTAGAGTGGGAAGAAGCAGCTAGAGGGGGAAGCGGCTCTGAACTTCGTAGCGCGAGCCGCCAGGGTCGGGGAAGCTCTCGTAAAGCAGAAACTGGCTGGCGACGAAGGGCGCAAACGCGGGGACGTGCCCCAGATGAGATTTGAGCCTTGTCAGGGGAGCGCGTCCACTCTTACTGCGCGCCAGCGTGATGTGCGGATGATACGGCCGTTCTTCTGCGACAAACCCGCACGGCTTTGTTGCCTCGGTTACGCGAGCTTGCAGAGCGGCGAGATCGGGCGAGACGGCGACGCCGACGAAGAACACACCGGCGCGATCGAAGAAGCCGGGCGATTCCAGTTGAATAGCGAACGGCTGCTGTCGCACATCGGCGAGGCGAGCCTTGACGCATTCGCACTGGCTGGCTGTGGCAGAGCCGAGAAACTGAAGAGTGATGTGCCAGCCTGCGGCTGCTGACCAGCGCAATCCATCGTTGGGCGCACGCAACGAGTCGACGAAAGCTGTCAGAGCCGCGACAGTTTCGGCGGCCAAAGGGATTCCGATAAACAGACGCATAGCTGCGGAGCGATTCACTCGCCAGCGAGGGTCTCAAGCAGGGTGTCGAAGTCCTCGAGATGCGCGTACTCGATAATGACTCGCCCGCGACCCTTGTTGTCCTCGATGTGTACCTTGAGACCTAGCGCGCGCTGCAGCTTTTCGGCGACTTCGCGCACATTGGGGTCGACGGGAGGTTCCGGCTTGGGCTCCTTTTGCTTCTTTTCCGGGTTGAGCAGGCCTTGCACGTAGGTCTCAGATTGGCGAACGGAAAGCGAAAGCTGGGCTACATGCTTTGCTGCCTTCTCGATCTCGGCGGGCTCGCCCAGACCGAGCAGAACCTTGGCGTGACCAAAGGTGAGTTGGGCCGACTCAACCTGGGCCTGGACGGACGCTGGCAACTTTAACAATCGAAGGAAGTTAGCAATGGTCGCGCGTTCCTTGCCGGTTCGAAGCGCCATTTGCTCCTGGGTCATGTGAAACTCGCGAGCCAGCCTGTCGAATGCGCGCGCTTGCTCCATTGGATTGAGGTCGGCGCGTTGCAGGTTTTCGACGATGGTGATTTCCATGGCCTGCTCGTCGGAAACCTGGCGCAGAATCGCCGGAATTGTCTCTTTGTTGGCCAACTCGGATGCGCGCCAACGGCGCTCGCCGGCAATGAGCTGATAGCGTCCGCTGGCCAGGGGCCGCACGAGGATCGGCTGGACGACGCCATTGGCCTGGATTGAAGAAGCAAGTTCGCTGAGCGCATCGACGTCGATTTTTCCCCGCGTCTGGTAGGGATTGCGATCGATCAGCTTGAGCGGAATCTCGCGCGGCTTGCCGCTCTCAGTTTCCGCGTGGGCGGGAGCCGGAGCGGCTGAGGTTTGTACGCGTGGCAGCAATGAATCAAGGCCCTTTCCCAGGGCTCGTCGTTTGGTGTCGTTCGTGGAGGTGGTCATCAGTAATGGTCCTCAAACCCGGCCGGTTTGCCGGGGGTCTTTCTGAATGGAAGTCTTGAGTATCGCGAGGCGGCGTCGATGTGCCGCTAAGCGTATGGCCAGAACCTAACCTCGCGTTTGGGCCGACTGGCTGCGGCGGCCTTGCGCTCGAGACTGCGCGGGCTCTCGATCTGGTTGCGTGCGAGGAATTCCCCAGTCAGCTCAAAGTAGGCCTCGGTTCCACGGGAGCGGCCGTCGTAAAGCGCAACCGGCTTGCCGTGACTGGGCGCCTCTGCCAAGCGGATGTTTCGGGGAATTACGGTATTGAAGAGCCGTTCTTTGAAGTATTCGCGGAGGGTTTCGGTGACCTGCTGGGCCAGATTGGTGCGGTCATCGTACATGGTGAGCAGGACGCCCTCGATCCTGATGTCGGGGTTGAAGGCGTTCTGTACACGCTCCAACGTCGAGATCAGCTCGGAAATGCCTTCGAGCGCGAAATATTCGGCCTGCATGGGAACGATCAGCGAGTTGGCTGCGACCAGCACATTCAGGGTGAGCAGGTCGAGGGCCGGAGGGCAATCGAGGACAATGACGTCGTAATTGTCTTTTACGGCCGCTAGGGCGTCGCGCAACCGAACCTCGCGGCCCTCGGCGGCAGCCAGCTCGATATTGGCGCCGGTCAGGTTCTTGGATCCCGGCAGAAGCCAGAGTGTTGGGATCTCGGTGGGAAGAATGACCTGCTCCGCGGTGGCGTTGCCGATGAGGACATCGTAGATGGAATGGCGGTTGTCGTCGCGCTGCAAACCGAGGCCGGAGGAGGCGTTTCCCTGTGGGTCGCAGTCGGCGAGGAGGATTTTGAGACCTTCGAGGGCCAGGCAGGCAGAGAGATTAATAGCTGTGGTGGTCTTGCCGACTCCGCCTTTTTGGTTAACGACCCCGAGAA